>Ga0160457_1000168_pt1 | contig 64273 bp, 68 predicted proteins | sample HID1972M_E6MG_FD_108242 | JGI IMG/M metagenome (GOLD analysis project Ga0160457, IMG submission 108242) | Enriched pill bug-associated microbial communities from UW Madison campus, WI, USA - HID1972M_E6 MG | ecosystem: Host-associated > Arthropoda: Insects > Digestive system > Unclassified ... | reverse complement strand
GCCGCCACGCCACCAGAGCCACCAGAGCCACCAATCGTCACAGCGTCGTCGCCCACAGCGACAGCGCCCGCGGGCGCACCCGGAAGCGCGCCGGAGGTGGCGTCTCCTCCCGGGGCGGGGTGCGTGGCGGCGTGCTCCATCACCCCATCGTATCGAACATACGTTCTAGTCGCAAGTCTTCTGCGCCACCAAGATCCCCCGAAATCGGACACACGAACCACCCAGGAGCGTCCCAACCCGCCCCCACACACAGGTGAACGTCCACCGCCCACCAAGCCCGCAGGCGCGCCCACAGGACTCGACCGCGCCCGGACGTCGACTGACCGAGCAAGCGAATGACCTCAGAGGGACTCGCATGCCCCGGTCGCGCCGACGCTCGATGTCACCCGTCGAGACGTGGCAACCACTCCGGCGGGCACGCAGTTGCGCCGCGTACCCGCCACCTAAGATCGACTCATGCGTCTCCTCTTCGCGGGCACACCCGCGCCCGCCGTGCCTGCGCTCGAGACGCTCATCGCCTCGAGGCACGAGGTCGTCGCCGTCCTGACCCGCCCGGACGCCCGCGCCGGTCGCGGTCGCAAGCTCGTGGCGAGCCCCGTGAAGGAACGCGCGATCGAAGCAGGCATCGAGGTGCTGGACCCCTCCGCACCACGCGGCCCCGAGTTCCTCGCCGAGCTCGCCCGGCTCGACGTCGACGCCGCCCCGGTGGTCGCCTACGGCGCCCTCCTGCGCCCCGAGGTGATCGACGTGCCCAAGCACGGCTGGATCAACCTGCACTTCTCGGTTCTCCCCGCGTGGCGCGGCGCGGCACCGGTGCAGCGAGCGATCATCGCGGGGGACGAGATCACCGGAGCGAGCACGTTCCGCATCGAGGAGGGCCTCGACACGGGGCCGGTGTTCGGCACTCTCACCGAGACGGTTCGACCCCGAGACACCGCGGGTGACCTGCTCGACCGACTCGCGGTCGCGGGGGCCGAGCTGCTCGTGCGCACCCTCGACGCGCTCGAGGACGGCACGATCTTCGCCGTACCGCAGCCCGCCGACGGCGTCTCGCTCGCTCCGCGTCTCCTGCCCGCCGACGCCAAGGTCGACTGGCGCCGTCCCGCGTACGTCGTGGACCGGCTCGTCCGCGGTTGCACACCTGCTCCGGGTGCATGGACCACGTTGCCCGACGGCGCGCGGCTCGGCCTCGGGCCGGTGCGCCCGAGCGACGAGACCCATCTGACCGCCGGCGAGATCGAGGTGCGCAAGGACGCCGTCGTCGTCGGCACGGGCGGGGGAGCCGTGACGCTCGGCGACGTCGTGCCCACGGGGAAGCGCGCGATGCCCGCTGCGGACTGGGCCCGCGGCGCGCGGCTCGAGTCCGGCACCCGGCTCGGTGACGCATGAGCGCGGGCGAGGGTCGCGGCAACCACGGTGGCGGCCAAGGGCGGGGTCAGCGTGACTCCGGTCGCTCGGGCGGTGCCGACCGCGGCGGCCGACGCCCAAGCAGCCCACGACGCCCGCAACGAACCGCGAGCGCCCCGAGCGAACGGCGCCGCACGGCCGACCCGGCACGCATGGCGGCCTACGACGTGCTGCGCGAGGTCGACGGCTCGGACGCCTACGCGAACCTCGTGCTCCCGCCGATGCTCCGGTCCCGCAACATCCGGGGCCGTGACGCGGGCTTCGCGACCGAGCTCGCCTACGGCACGCTGCGCATGCGTGGGCGCTACGACGCCATCCTCGAGCAGTGCTCCCAACGTCCGCTCGCGGACATCGAGGCTGCGGTGCTCGACATCCTGCGGCTCGGGGTGCACCAGCTCCTCGGGATGCGGGTCCCGCCGCACGCCGCCGTCTCCGAGACCGTGGGGCTCGCCCGTCAACGCACCGGCGCGGGTTCGGCACAGTTCGTCAACGCCGTGCTGCGGCGCGCCGCCGAGCACACGCTCGAGGAGTGGCTCGAGCTGATCGCGGGCGCCGCCGACCCGACGGGCACCGACGAGGAGGCCCGGCTCGCAGCCGTCGAGTCGCACCCGGGCTGGATCGTGCGGGCGCTGCGCGGCGCACTCAAGGCGAACGGCCGCGACACCGGAGAGCTCGAACCACTGCTCGCCGCCGACAACGCCGCACCACGCGTCACGCTCGTCACCCGCCCCGGTCTCACGGGGGAGGGCGGCCTGCCCGACGACGCGATCCCGGGCCGGTGGGCGCCCACGGCACACGTCCTGACGGGCGGCGACCCCGGCTCGCTCACCGCGGTGCGCGAGGGCCGGGTCGGTGTGCAGGACGAGGGCTCGCAGCTCGTCGCGCTCGCCCTTGCCGCCACACCGCTCGACGGCCAGGACGGCCTCTGGCTCGACCTGTGCGCGGGCCCGGGCGGCAAGGCCGCACTCCTGGGCGCCCTGGCTGCCGAGCGCGGAGCCCGCCTCGTCGCCAACGAGGTCGCGGCCCACCGCGTCGACCTCGTGCGGCGCGCCGTCGTCGCCCTGCCCGAGGGAACCGTCGAGGTGCGGCACGGCGACGGCCGCGAGGTGGGCGCACTCGAGTCCGGGCGCTACGACCGCGTGCTCGTGGACGCACCCTGCACGGGGCTCGGAGCGCTGCGCCGACGCCCGGAGTCCCGATGGCGCCGCCAGCCCGCCGACCTCGCGGGACTCGGTCCGCTGCAGCGCGAGCTCCTCGCCTCCGCCCTCGACGCGGTGCGCCCCGGCGGGCTCGTCGCCTACGTCACGTGCTCGCCGCACGTCGCCGAGACCCACCTCGTGGTCCAGGACGTGCTCCGGGGCCGCGACGACATCGAGGTCGTGGACGCGGCCGACGTCATGCGCACCGTGAGCCCCGAGATCCCGCTGAGCGAGCGCCAGGACGTCCAGCTCTGGCCCCACGTCCACGGCACGGACGCGATGTTCCTCGCGCTCCTGCGACGCCGCGCCTGACAAGGGCCGGCCCAGACCTCGCGGCTAGGCTGGCACCGTGTCAGCCCTGATCAACCCGAGCATCCTGTCCGCCGACTTCGCGAACCTCGAGCGCGACCTCCAGGCGATCTCGGACGCCGATTGGGTGCACGTGGACGTCATGGACAACCACTTCGTGCCGAACCTGACGATCGGGCTGCCCGTCGTGGAGCGGCTCCGGCAGGTCAGCCCCCTGCCGCTCGACGTGCACCTCATGATCGAGGACGCCGACCGCTGGGCGCCCCGGTACGCCGAGACGGGCGCCCAGTCCGTGACGTTCCACGTCGAGGCCGCCCAGGACCCGGCGAAGCTCGCGCGGGAGATCCGTCGTCTCGGCGCACGAGCCGGCATGGCCATCAAGCCGGGCACCCCGCTGTCCGACGTCGAGCACCTCCTGCCCGGGATCGACATGCTGCTCGTCATGACCGTAGAGCCCGGCTTCGGCGGGCAGTCCTTCATGACCGATCAGCTCGCCAAGATCTCCGCGGCCCGAGCGCTCGTCTCGGCGTCCGACCTCGACGTGTGGATCCAGGTCGACGGCGGCATCTCGCGCGACACGATCACCCAGGCGGCCGAGGCGGGTGCGAACGTCTTCGTGGCCGGTTCGGCGATCTACGGCGCCACGGACATCCCTGCCGAGATCGCTACCCTCCGCCAGATCGCGGGCGGCTGAGCCGTCCTCGCACGGCGCGTGCCCGTGTGACGGACACGACGTCGTCGTCGCGGCTCGATCGTGGCATGATCGATGTCGAAGTAATCGTGCTCCGGGGTCGGTGTAATTCCGAGCCGGCGGTGATAGTCCGCGACCCAGCCGTGACAGTTCGTGCGGGTGGTTGACCTGGTGAAACTCCAGGACCGACGGTGAAAGTCCGGATGGGAGGAAGCACGAGCGGGTACCGCGCAGCGGTGTCCGCGACGGCCGTGGCGCTCCGACGCCACCCGTCCACCCCGGAGCGCACCGATGCGCGAGAGGGGAGGACGAGTGCCGGACCGAGACATCGAGCACGCCGCGCTCACGGAAGCCTTCGAGCTCGCCCGCAGGGGACCTGCCCACGGCCCGAACCCGCGTGTCGGTTGCGTCCTGATCGCCGACGACGGCGCACGCCTGGCGACCGGCTTCCACCGCGGCGCGGGCACACCCCACGCCGAGGTGGACGCGCTCACCAACGCCCGGGCGGCGGGCCACGACCCCCGAGGCGTGACCGCCGTCGTCACCCTCGAACCCTGCAACCACACCGGCCGCACCGGGCCGTGCTCGCAGGCGCTCCTCGACGCCGGGGTGCGACGCGTCGTCTTCGCCCTCGCCGACCCGAACCCCGTCGCCGCCGGGGGAGCGGCACACCTGCGGGCTGGCGGGGCCGAGGTCGTGGGTCCCGTCGCCGAGGCCGAAGGGCGTGAGCTGCTGCGCACGTGGCTCAGCGCCGCCGAGCGTGGCCGCCCGTTCGTGACGCTCAAGACGGCGACGAGCCTCGACGGGCGCATCGCCGCGGCGGACGGTTCGAGCCGGTGGATCACCTCCGCTCGGTCCCGTGCGCACGCCCACGCGCTGCGCGCCGAGGTCGACGCGATCCTCGTGGGTACCGGGACGGCGCTCACGGACGATCCCTCGCTCACTGCTCGCACCTCAGAGGGCACCCTCGCGGAGCACCAGCCCTTGCGCGTCGTCGTCGGGCATCGTGAGATCCCTGCGGACGCGGCCCTGCGCGGGCCCGGCGGCGAGCTCGTCCACCTCCGCACCCACGACGTGGCCGAGGTCCTCACAGCTCTCCAGGCCCGCGAGGTGCGCCACGTGCTCGTCGAGGGCGGGCCCACGATCGCCGCAGAGCTCCTGCGTGCCGGACTGGTCGACGAGCTCCACGCGTACATCGCCCCCGTGCTGCTCGGGGCCGGCAAGCCCGCCGTCGGCGACCTCGGCATCATCACCATCGCCGAGGCGTTTCGATGGGAGACCCGCGAGGTGCGGCGGCTTGGCCCCGACGTCCTCGTCATCACTGAACCCATCACCACCACCAAGGAGTCCTGATGTTCACCGGCATCGTGGAAGAGATCGGCGAGATCCTCGCCGTCGAGCTGCTCGACGGCGGGACCGACTCGCGACTGCAGGTGCGCGGCCCGCTCGTCGCCTCCGACGCGGCGTTCGGCGACTCGATCTCGGTGAGCGGCGTCTGTCTCACGGTCACGAGCCTGCCCGGTGACGGCACGTTCACGGCCGACGTCATGCCCGAGTCGCTGCGCTACACGACGCTCGGCGGCCTGGCCCCGGGCGACCCGGTCAACCTCGAGCGCTCGCTCCGGGCGGACGGCCGGCTCGGCGGTCACGTTGTCCAGGGGCATGTCGACGGCGTCGGCACGGTCCGTTCCCGCGAGCCGGGTCCCCGGTGGGACGACGTCGTCGTCGAGCTCCCGCGCGACCTCGCCAGACTCGTCGCCCGCAAGGGCGCGATCACGGTCGACGGCGTCTCGCTCACGGTGACCGACGTCGGCGACGACTACTTCGGCGTCTCCCTCATCCCGACGACTCTCGAGCACACGACCCTCGGCCGCGCCGCGCCGGGCACGCGCGTCAACCTCGAGGCGGACGTGCTCGCGAAGTACACCCAGCGCTTGCTCGAGACGGCGGGGGAGTCCTGATGGCCGACGTCGTGCTCGGGACGATCGAGCAAGCCCTCGACGAGCTGCGTGCGGGACGCCCCGTGCTCGTGGCCGACAACGAGGACCGCGAGAACGAGGCCGACGTCGTCCTCGCGGCGCAGACGGCGAGCACCGAGTGGATCGCCTGGACCATCCGGCACTCCTCGGGGTACCTGTGCGCGCCCATGACGGCGGCCCGCGCGGACGCCCTCGACCTGCCGCTCATGGTCCCGCACTCCCAGGACCCGCGCCGCACCGCCTACACCGTCACGGTCGACGCGGCCGACGGTGTGACGACGGGCATCTCCGCCGCCGACCGCGCCCGCACCATCCGGGTGCTCGCGGACCCCGACGCCACGGCGGCGGACCTCATCCGGCCGGGTCACGTGCTGCCGCTGCGGGCCGTCCCCGGCGGCGTGCTGCACCGCGGCGGTCACACCGAGGCCGCCGTCGACCTGTGCCGGCTCGCGGGGCTCGAGGAGGTCGCCGCGATCGCCGAGCTCGTGCACGACGACGGCACGATGATGCGGCTGCCCGCCTCGGCGGGGCTCGCCCAGCGCGACGGCCTCGTGCTCATCACGATCGCCCAGCTCGTCGCGTGGCGACGCGAGCACGGCGACCTGCCTGGCGTCGTCGAGAGCCCCGAGGCGGGCGAGAGCCACCTCCGCGTGGAGCGCACCGCCCAGGCCGCGCTGCCCACGAGTCACGGCCGGATGCGCGTGCACGGCTTCCGCGACCTGCGCACGGGGGCCGCCCACGCGGCGCTCGTCTCCGAGGTCGCGTGGGCGGGCGCGCCGCTCGTGCGCGTGCACTCCGAGTGCCTCACGGGGGACGCGTTCGGCTCGCTGCGCTGCGACTGCGGCCCGCAGCTCGACGCGGCGATCTCACGCGTGGCCCACGAAGGCGGCGTCGTCGTCTACCTGCGCGGCCACGAGGGGCGCGGCATCGGGCTGCTCGGCAAGATCGACGCGTACGCCCTGCAGGACGAGGGCCGCGACACGATCGACGCGAACCTCGAGCTCGGCTGGCCCGTGGACCGGCGCGAGTACGGGGCGGCGGCCGCGATCCTGCGCGAGCTCGGCATCGACCGCGTGCGGCTCATGACGAACAACCCCGCCAAGGTCGCGGGGCTGCAGGCGAACGGGGTGGCCGTCATCGAGACGGCACCCATCGAGGTGGGCCGCGGGCCCGAGAACGAGGCGTACCTGCGCACGAAGGCCGAGCGCATGGGCCACTGGCTCACCGGGTACGGGAACGACATCGAGGACGAGGAGAAGCAGGCATGAGCGGAGCGGGAAGCCCCCAGCTGAACCTGGACGGGCGGGGACTGCGCGTCGTGATCGTCGCGGCGAGCTGGCACGCGCAGGTGATGGGCGGACTGGTCGACGGCGCACTCCGGGGGCTCGAGCAGTCCGGCGTCACGGACTACGAGGTCGTGCCGGTGCCCGGCTCCTTCGAGCTGCCCGTCGTCGCGCAGGCTGCCGCCCAGCAGGGGGCGGACGCCGTCGTCGCGCTCGGTGTCGTCATCCGTGGCGGCACGCCCCACTTCGAGTACGTGTGCCAGGCGGCGACCTCCGGGCTCACGGACGTCGCGCTGCGCACGGGTGTGCCCGTCGGCTTCGGTGTGCTCACGTGCGACGACGAGGCGCAGGCCCTCGACCGTGCCGGGCTGCCGGGCTCCTCGGAGGACAAGGGCCTCGAGGCCGTGCAGGCGGCCGTCGCCACGGCACTCGCGCTGCGCGACCTCGGTGGGCGGGACAGGCCCTAGGCTTGGCGACCGTGAAGACCTTCGAGTCCCTGTTCTCCGAGCTGTCCGAGAAGGCGCGCACGCGCCCCGCCGATTCCGGCACCGTCAAGGCCCTCGACGCCGGCGTCCATGCGATCGGCAAGAAGGTGCTCGAGGAAGCGGCGGAGGCCTGGATGGCCGCCGAGTTCCAGAGCGACGAGGAGACCGCCGAGGAGATCGCGCAGCTCCTGTACCACGCCCAGGTGCTCATGATCTCCCGAGGCCTGACCCTCAACGACGTCTACCGCTACCTGTGAGTGCCCCCATGCTTCGAGTTGCCGTCCCCAACAAGGGATCCCTGTCCGAACCCGCCGTCGACGTGCTCCGCGAGGCGGGCTACCGCACGCGCCGTGACTCGCGCGAGCTGATGCTGCCCGACCCGGACAACGGGGTCGAGTTCTTCTTCCTGCGCCCGCGCGACATCGCCGTGTACGTCGGGGCGGGCACGGTCGACGTCGGCATCACGGGCCGCGACCTGCTGCTCGACTCCGGCTCGGCCGCCGTCGAGCACCTCCCGCTCGGCTTCGGGCGCTCGACGTTCCACTTCGCCGGTCCCGCCGGCACGCTCACCGAGCACGCCCAGGTCTCCGGAATGCGCATCGCCACGAGCTACGCGATCCTCGTCGAGAACTACCTCGCCGAGCGCGGCATCGTCCACGACGGCGTCGTGCGGCTCGACGGGGCCGTCGAGACGGCGATCCGGCTCGGGGTCGCTGACGTCATCGCGGACGTCGTCGAGACGGGATCGACCCTGCGCGCCGCGGGGCTCGAGGTGTTCGGCGAGCCGATCCTGCGCTCCGAGGCCGTCCTCGTGCGCCGCGCGGGGGACGAGCCGCCCGCGGGCCTCGACGTGCTCGCCCGGCGCCTGCAGGGCGTGCTCACGGCCCGCCAGTACGTGCTCATGGACTACGACGTCCCGCTCGAGCTCGTCGACCGCGCCGTCGCCGTGACGCCGGGGCTCGAGTCGCCGACCGTCTCCCCGCTGCACGACAAGGGCTGGGCGGCCGTGCGTGTCATGGTGCGCCGCGAGGAGACGAACAAGGTCATGGACGCGCTGTACGACGTGGGCGCCCGCGCGATCCTCGTGACGTCCATCCACGCCTCCCGGCTGTGACGGGCCGGCGGTCGTGACCGAGCTGTACACCCCGTTCCGTCCGCGGCTCGCGCGGGTGGTGACGCTCGCGATCGGTGTGCTGCTCGCCGTGGGGACCGTCGTCCTCATCACGCTCCTGCCGCGGCTCTACGACCGCGACGTCACGCTCGACCTCGTCGGGATCGGCCTCGTGGGCCTGTTCGGCGTGTGGTTCTGCTGGCGCCAGGCGAGCGTCGTCGCCGTGCCCGACGATCACGGGCTGTACGTGCGGAACCTGATCTTCACGCGTCGGCTCGAGTGGGCCGAGATCGTGCTCGTCCGGTTCGGGCAGGGGCGCGCGTGGGCCCAGCTCGACCTGTCCGACGGCGACACGCTCGCCGTCATGGGCATCCAGCGGTCCGACGGCGCGCGCGCCGAGCAGGAAGCCACCCGCTTGGCGACCCTCGTCCAGCTTCACGGCGCGGCCGGCTCGCCCGGCGACCCGCCGGCCTGATCGGGCCGTCCGTCGCTCGCGAGACGCCCGAGCGCCGCCTAGGGTGGAACGCGCCGTCGCACCGACCCGGAGGAGATCCATGAGTGTGCTCGAGATCGACCGCGTCTCGAAGTCCTACGCCACCGTCCGCGCCCTGCACGAGCTGACCTTCGACGTCCGCGCCGGGGAGATCTTCGGCTTCGTCGGGTCGAACGGCGCGGGCAAGACGACGGCGATGCGCATCATGCTCGGTGTGCTCGCGGCCGATGCCGGCGAGGTCCGCTGGAACGGTGAGCCCCTCGACCTCGAGGCACGGCGCACCGTCGGCTACATGCCCGAGGAGCGCGGCCTGTACCCGAAGATGAAGGTCGGTGAGCAGCTGCAGTTCTTCGCACGGCTGCACGGCATGTCCGACGCCGAGGCCGCCGAGGCGGTCGACCGCTGGACGGACCGTCTGGGTGTCGGCGCCCGGCGCGGCGACAACGTCGAGAAGCTCTCGCTCGGCAACCAGCAGCGCGTCCAGCTCGCGGCCGCGCTCGTCCACAACCCCCTCGTCCTCGTGCTCGACGAGCCCTTCTCCGGCCTCGATCCCGTGGCCGTCGACGTCATGAGCGAGGTGCTGCGCGAGCGCGCGGCCGCCGGGGTGCCCGTCATCTTCTCCTCCCACCAGCTCGACCTCGTGGAGCGGTTGTGCGACCGGGTGGGCATCATCCGTGCCGGCTCGATGGAGACGATCGGCACGATCGACGAGCTGCGCCGCACCGGTGAGGCTCCGTGGCTCCTCGCCTGGTCGCCACGCACGGACCCCGCTGCGGTCGCCGCCGCCCTCGCCGCCGCACCCGGGATCACCACCTCGCCGGTACCCGGACGCGACGACGCCGTCCATGTCACGGCCCCACCAGGCCAACCCGGAGCGGAACAGGCGGCGCTGCGTGCCGTCCTCGAGGTGGGCGACGTCGTACGGTTCGCACCCGACCTGCCCTCGCTCACGGACCTCTTCCGCGACGTGGTGAGCCAGGACGGGGCCGACGACGGCGAGGTGGCGGCATGACCGCGCGCCGACCCGTCCAGCTCGTCGCCCGGCGCGAGTTCATGACGCGCATGGTCACGAAGTCGAACATCATCTCGATGGTCGTCATGGTCGTGGCGATCGCCGTCCTCGCGATCGGCGCCAAGATCCTCATTCCCGACGACGCCGAGCCCGAGGCGACCCGCCTCGGTGTCGACCCGGCCACGTCGCAGCTCGCGGACTTCCTCACGAGCTCGCCCGCCGCCGGTCCCGGTGGCGTCGAGCTCGACACGCTCGAGGAGGACGCCGCACGCACCGCGCTCGCCGCCGACGGTGACGAGCGCATCGAGGCATGGGTGTCCGGCACCGCGGAGGCGCCCAGGGTGCTCTTCGAGGACTCCCCGGACCCCGAGATCGTCGCCCTCGTCGAGCAGTCGGCCCGCGACGCCGTCCAGGCCCGCGCCGTCGTGGACCTCGGTGGCGACCCCGAGCAGGTGCGCGCCGCCGTCGCCGCGGTGGTCGTGGCGGTAGACCAGGTGGCGGAGCCGGACGAGGGCTTCGACCCGGGCCAGTTCATCGTCGCCGTCGTGCTGATCTCGCTCCTGCTCTTCGCGCTCATCGGCTCGGGCTCGATGATCGCGATGGGCGTCGTGGAGGAGAAGACCTCCCGCGTGGTCGAGCTGCTGCTGTCAACCATCAAGCCGGGACAGCTCCTCGCGGGCAAGATCCTCGGGATCGGTGCCTACGGCCTGTTCCAGATGGTGGTGCTCGGCGGGGCGCTCGCCGGAGTCGTGAGCCTGCTCGGTCTGTTCCCCGACCTGCAGGTCAACCTCGGCACCGCGTTCCTCCTCATGCTGCTGTGGTTCGTGCTCGGCTTCCTCGTATTCGCGCTGCTCTTCGGCGGTTTCGCGGCCCTCGTCTCGCGCCAGGAGGACATCGGCTCGGTCACGACGCCGCTCATGTTCGCGCTGTTCGTGCCGTACTACGTGACGATCTTCCTCGTGCCGGCTCAGCCCGACTCGACGCTGTCCAAGGTGCTCTCGCAGATCCCGGTGTTCGCGCCGTTCATGATGCCGACCCGGGCGGCCACCGGCGCGCTCGAACCCTGGGAGATGCCGCTCGCTCTCGCCATCACGGCGGCCACGATCCCGTTCCTCATCTGGATCTCGGGGCGGGTGTACCGGCGCGCGGTGCTGCACACGGGCGGGCGCATGAAGCTCTCCGACGCCCTGCGCTCCACCCCCGCCTGACCCGCGCCCGGGTTGCCCGGCGGTGGGTCGTCAGGGGGCCGTCAGCAGGTCGCCGGCGTGGACGCCCGCGGCCGCGGAGGCGAGGAAGGCGCCGGGGTCGTCCTCGAGCGAGCGTCCCATGGTCGACAGCCGCACGGGTGTCGTCGCGAGGGCCGTCATGAGCTCGGCCCCGGCGGCGACCTCGACGAGGCGGTGCAACCCGGCGGGGGCTCCGAGCGAGGCGGCCTGCTGTCGCACGCGCGCACCGAGGGCGCTCAAGGTGCCGGGCTCGAGGGGTGGCACGCCGTCGTCGTCGGGCACCCCGAGCACGGGCCCGACGCCGAAGGCGGGCACGACGACGTCCGCGGGCCGGAGCGCGACGCGGCCGTAGGCCGTGAGCGAGTGGTGCGAGACGCCGAGATGACGCTCGCGCTCGTCCGCACCGGAGACGCGGAGCGCGGCGACCGGTCGCCCGCCGAGCACGCCCGCCGCGTTGACGGCCTCGCCCGCGGCGACCCCGGAGAAGCCCCAGCGGGTCCCCGTGCCGAGGTTGCCGGGCCCCTGCGCGACGACCGCGACGTCCGCCGACGCGACGAGCCGGGCCGCGAGCAGTCCCGTGTGCACCGTGACGGCCTCGAGGTCGCCGCCGTAGGCCTGGCCCACCGTGATGCACGCCTCGAGCCACCCGGACTCGCGCAGTCCCGCGACCGTGCGGGAGAACGCCGCGGGCAGCGCGCCGCCGTCGGTCATGACGTAGGCGACGCGGGGGAGGGGGCGCCCGGCGCGCAGCGCGGCGTGGCGGATGCCGGCCACGATCGCGGGCACGGCGGAGTGCAGGTCCGCGACGACGACGGGCAGGCCGGCGAGGTCGTCGGCGTCGCGCAGGGTCTCGTGGTGCGTGGACTCCTGGTCGTCGACACCGAGCACGACCTGCTGCAGCGGGGTGAAGCGCGCCTTGACGAGGTGACCGGGCGTCGGCGGTGGGTCGGCGGGGAGCTCGTCGGGAGCGGCGACGACGAAGGCGTACCCACCCGTGCCGAGCCCTTTGTCGAGCGTCCCGGCGGTCACGAGCACGCGCTGGCCCACGCGGGGCGCACCCGAGATCCCGGGGTAGGCGAGCGCGCTCAGCGCCCCGCCGTCGGCCACCCTGACCGTCACTTCCTGCGCCTCGGCCCACGCCGCACCCACCGACTCCACGACCGCATCGCGCCAAGTGATCATGTCCCCACGCTATCGGCCGCTACCGTGGGACCGTGGCCGACCAGACAACTCCCGCGGAGCGGCTGCTCAACCTCGTCATCGCGCTGCTGAACACGAGCTCGCGCATGACCAAGGAGCAGATCCGGGCGAGCGTGACCGGGTACGACTCCGAGACGAACGACGCCTTCGAGCGGATGTTCGAGCGGGACAAGGACGCGCTGCGCGACCTCGGCATCCCCGTCATGACGGTGCAGGCCAACGGGCGCTCCGACGAGGTCGGCTACCGCATCGACCCGGAGGCCTACACGCTCGGCGACATCGAGCTGAGCCCTGCGGAGCTCGCCGTCCTCTCGCTCGCGAGCGGGTTCTGGCGCGACGCCGCGCTCCACCGGGACGCGAACCGGGCGCTCACGAAGCTGCGCGCCGTCGCGGAGGGCTCCGCCCAGGACGACCTCGCCGCCGGGCTCATGCCACGCGTGCAGCCCGCCGGCCAGGCCCTGCCCGTGCTCCTCGACGCCATCCTCGAACGACGGGCCGTGCAGTTCACGTACCGCGCCGCGTACACGGGCGAGGTCACCGAGCGCGAGGTCGAGCCGTGGCGCGTGCAGACGCACGGTGCCGGGTGGTACCTGCTCGGACTCGACCGCGGCCGCGGCGAGCCGCGCTCCTTCCGCCTCAACCGCATCCTGTCGGCCGTCAAGGCGTTCGGGCCGACGGAGGCCTACGAGATCCCGGCCGACGTCGGCGAGGAGCGCGGGGGAGAGCCGGGTCCTGAGCGTGAGGCCGTGCTCGCCGTGCTGCCCGAGCGCGCCGGGGCCCTGCGGGTCCGTGCGAGCGCGACGCGGGACGAGGACGCCGGACGGTTCGCCGACCGGGACGTCGTGCGCGTGCCGTTCCGCTCCACGATGGAGCTCGCGTACGAGATCGCCGGGTACGGGGCGACCGTGCTCGTGCTGGAGCCACCGGAGCTGCGGGACGTCGTCGTCGGCCGCTTGCGGCGAGCGGCGGAGCTCGGGGAAGGGGGCGGCCGTGGCTGAGCACTCCACCGAGCGCCTCGTGCGCATGCTCGGCATGGTCGCCTACCTCGACAAGAACGAGCGCGTCCCCGTGCCGGAGCTCGCCCGTCACTTCGGGGTGAGCGAGCAGCAGGTGATCTCCGACGTCGAGCTGCTGTGGGTGTCGGGCACGCCCGGCTACGCCGCGGACGACCTCATCGACTTCGACTTCGACCAGTTCGAGCAGGGGGTCATCACGATCACGGCGGACCGCGGGATGCGCCGGCCGCTGCGGCTCGGCACGCGCGAGGCGATCGTGCTGCTGTCCGCCCTGCAGGCGGTGCGTGAGGTGATCGGCTCCGGGATCTCGCCCGCAGCGACCGAGGTGCTCGACCGCGCCGTGACCAAGCTGCGTGCCGCGACCGGGGACGCCGTGGAGGCGCTCGACGTGCACCTGCCCGTGGTCGGGGACGAGGCGACGCGGGCCGCCGTGGGCGCGGCCCTGTCCGGCGGGCGGCGGCTGCGCATGCGGTACGTCAACTCCGACGACGTCGTGAGCGAGCGCGACGTGGACCCCGCGCGGGTCTTCACCGACCAGGGCGTGACGTACCTGCAGGGCTGGTGCTACCGGGCCCGCAGCGAGCGGACGTTCCGGCTCGACCGCATCCTCGAGGCGTCGGTGCTCGACGAGAAGGTCGAGGCCCGAAAGGTCCGTGGGACACCCGAGTCCTACCGGCCGGCCGCGGGCGACGCCCTCGTCACCCTCGAGCTCACCTCGAGCGCCCGGTGGCTCGCCGAGCAGGTCCCGGTCGAGTCCGTGACGGACCTCGAGGACGGTGCGCTGCGGGTCACGCTCCGCGTGGGTGACCCGGCGTGGTTGCGCGCCCTCCTGCTGCGCGAGGCGGGGCATGTCCGGGCGGTGCTCCCGCCGTCGGCCGCCCTGCCCGCCGCCACCGCCGCCGCCGAGGCGCTCGCCGCCTACGAGGCGCTCGAGCGGGGTTAGGTTGGGTGTCATGGTGCAGCTCGGGATAGACACGTTCGGCGATGTGACGGTGGACGACGACGGCGCCCCCGTCACGCAGGCGCGCACGATCCGCGACGTGGTCGACGAGGGGGTGCTCGCCGACGAGGTCGGACTCGACTTCTTCGGCGTGGGGGAGCACCACCGGGTGGACTTCGCCGTCTCGGCGCCGGAGGTCGTGCTCGCGGCGGTCGCGGCGCGGACCTCACGGATCCGGCTGGGCTCGGCCGTCACCGTGCTCAGCTCGGACGACCCGGTGCGGGTGTTCGAGCGCTTCGCGACCCTCGACGCGATCAGCTCCGGGCGGGCGGAGATCATCCTGGGCCGGGGCTCGTTCATCGAGTCGTTCCCGCTCTTCGGCTACTCGCTCGAGGACTACGAGGTGCTCTTCGAGGAGAAGCTCGACCTCTTCGTGAAGCTGCTCGACGAGGGTCCCGTGACGTGGGAGGGCACGACTCGAGCGGGGCTCGACGGGCTCGAGGCATACCCCAAGACCGAGAGCGGGCGCATCCGCACGTGGGTCGGCGTCGGCGGCAGTCCCGAGTCCGTGGTGCGTGCGGCGCGGCACGGCCTGCCGATGACGCTCGCGATCATCGGCGGGGACCCGGAGCGGTTCACGCCGTTCGTCGAGCTGCACTACCGCGCGCTCGAGGAGTTCGGGCACGAGCGCCTGCCGCTCGCCGTCCACTCACCGGGCTACGTCGCCGAGACCGACGAGCGCGCGCAGGAAGAGGCGTACGAGCACTTCGCGGCGATGAACAACACGATCGGTCGCGAGCGCGGCTGGCCGCCGTACCACCGGGGTCGGTTCGCCCACGACATCGGGCCGGAAGGTTCGCTCTACGTCGGGTCCCCGGAGACGGTGGCAGCCAAGATCCGCGCGACGGTCGAGCTCCTGGGCGCGGACCGTTTCGACCTCAAGTACTCGATGGGGACCCTGCCGCACTCGAACCTCATGCGCTCCATCGAGCTCCTGGGCACCCGGGTGCGCCCCCTCCTCGACTCCTAGGCGGCCACGGCCGCACCGGTTCGTCATGGGTCGGGAGGTACTCTCGTCTCGTGCATCGGCAGCAGCGATTTCGTGACCCCCGGCCGGGACAAGGCCGCGGGGTCGTCGACGTGCGCCGATAGCACGCTGGGTCTCCGCAGGCACGGCCGGGGGAAGCTCTCATCCCTCACCAGCCTGCGACCGTTGTGGAGACCCCGTCATGCCTGACGACTACCTGACTTCTGACCAGCTCTCTCGCGCCCTGTCCTTGCGCGACCTCACCGACCCCGCCCAGGGCGGGCACGCCGTCCAGGTGCTGCTCGACGGTGTCGTGACCGCGCTGCGGTCGCGGTGGGACAGCTCGGTGCGCCAGGTGCGCCACTCGCCGATCGTGCCGGTGCGGGAGAACTACGACCGCCTCGGCTACGCCCCCGGCGACGTGACTCGCGCCCGCCGGTACACCCGGTACATCGGCCCCACGGTGATGCTGCGCAGCCACACGAGCGCGGAGCTGCCGACCGCGCTCGAGGCCTATGCGGGCCGCTCCGGTGTCGACGAGCTGATCGTGGCTCCCGGCCTCGTGTATCGCCGCGACGTGGTCGATCGCAGCCATGTCGGCGAACCCCACCAGGTGGACCTCTGGCGCATCCGCTCCACCCCGGAGATGGACGACACCGACATGCTCACCATGATCGGACTCCTGGTGGACGCGGTGCTGCCGGGGGCGGAGTGGACCACGACCGACGTGACGCACCCGTACACCGTCGGCGGGCGCCAGATCGACGTGCGCCACGACGGCGAGTGGCTGGAGCTCGCGGAGTGCGGGCGCATCCATCCCGCGGTGCTGCGCGGGTCCGGCCTCGACCCCGAGCAGTGGTCGGGCCTCGCGCTCGGCATGGGGCTGGAGCGCGCACTGATGCTCCGCAAGTCCATCCCCGACATCCGGTACCTCAGGGCGCAGGACCCGCGCATCTCCTCCCAGATGCTCACCCTGGAGCCGTGGCGGCACGTCTCTGCGCTCCCCGCCTCGCGACGCGACATCTCCGTGGTCGTGGCACAGGAGGAGGACGAGGAGACGCTCGGGGACCGGATCCGCACCACCCTGGGGGACGACGCGGACGTGGTCGAGTCCATCGAGGTGCTCGCCAGGACTCCTCACGAGCAGCTGCCCGAGACGGCGCGTTCCCGGCTGGGGACGCGGCGCGGGCAGGCCAACGTCCTGCTGCGGATCGTCCTGCGCCCCATCGACCGCACTCTCACCTCGGACGAGGCCAACGCGATCCGCAACAGGATCTACCGGGCCGTGCACGAGGGACCGGTGATGGAGCTGGCGTAGGGCGGTCGGTAGGGTGGGGGAATGGTCTGGGTGGTCGTGTGGGTCGTGCTGGTCGCCGGCACGCTCACCGGCGCGTTCTTCCTCGGGCGGGACCTGCTGCGGCGCGGCGGGCGGGTCATGGCGGCCCTCGAGGAGGCGAACGAGGTCGTCGCGACGCTCGAGGCCAAGGTCGCCGAGCTCGACGCCCAGCGCCCGGAGCTCGAGCCTTACGCCCCGGACGTCGCGACGGCCCGGGCCAGGCGCGAGGAGCTGCGGGCCGTGCGCGAGGACCGCGTCCGACGCCGCCAGGAGCGGCACCTCGCCACCATCGAGTCCTGGCGTCAGCTCACCCGATGACGGGCACCCGGCGACGCGCCGATTCGGTCAGCCACGTGGCGACGTGCCACGCTGGGGCCCTGCACACGGATATGGTGGAGTCTCACCGTCGAGGAGGGTCATGCTAGGCAACTTCAGGGGCCAGGAGTGGATCATCATCCTCCTGATCATCTTGCTGCTGTTCGGGGCGCGGAAGCTCCCTGATCTAGCCCGCGGTGTCGGCAGGTCGATGAAGATCTTCCGCTCGGAGGTCAAGGACCTCAAGTCCGACGACGCCGCACCACCCGCCCCGGAGGCGAGCCCGTACACCGCGGACGCGCCTGCGCCGTCCCCGACGGACACCGCCGACGACAGTGAGCCCCAGCAACCCTGAGACGGCTCGCGCCCCGCGCGGACGCTCCCGCGACCCCGAGGGCCGCATGCCACTGCGGGAGCACCTTAGGGAGGCGCGACGCCGGATCATCCTCATCCTGATCGGCCTCGGTGCCGGTACGGTCGTCGGCTGGATCCTCTACCCGCGCATCTTCGCGGCGCTCCAGGAGCCCGTCACACGCGTCTCCGACCAGGGCGCCCTCGAGATCGCCCTCAACTTCGACGGCGTCGCGACGGCCCTCGACATGCAGATCAAGGTCTCGCTGTTCGCCGCCGTCATCCTCACGAGCCCGTGGTGGATCTACCAGCTGTGGGCCTTCATCACGCCGGGGCTGACGCGCCGCGAGCGCTGGTACACCCTCGGCTTCATCGCGACGGGCGTGCCGCTGTTCCTCGCGGGCGCGGGGCTCGCGTGGTGGATCATGCCGCAGGCGGTCGGCATCCTCACGGGTTTCACCCCGGAGAACGCGATCAACCTCATCACCGCGCAGCTCTACCTGATGTTCATCATGCGCATGGTGCTCGCCTTCGGGCTCGCGTTCCTCCTGCCCGTCGTCATGGTGGGACTCAACCTCGCGGGCACGGTGCGTGCGAGCACGTGGCTCGCCGGCTGGCGCTGGGCCGTGCTGCTCGCCTTCCTCTTCGCGGCGATCGCGACGCCGACGGCAGACGCCATCTCGATGTTCGCCCTCGCGATCCCCATCTGCGGTCTCTATTTCGCGGCCGTGGGGATCTGTGCGCTGCACGACCGGCGCGCGGACAAGCGCGCGGCTCGCGAGGTGGCATGAGCACCTTCGGCGTCGTCGTCAATCCCACGTCCGGGCGCGGTCGCGGGCGGGCCGTCGGTGAGCAGACCGTCGCCGAGCTGCGTCGACTGGGCCACGAGGTGCTGGAACTGTCCCGCGGGTCCGCCGCCGAGGCCAACGCGGCCGCCCGGCGAGCCGTGGCCCACGGGCTCGACGCGCTCGTCGTGGTGGGCGGGGACGGCATCGTCAACCTCGGCGTCAACGTCGTGGCCGAGACCGACGTCCCGCTCGGGATCGTCGCGGCGGGCACGGGCAACGACGTCGCGCGCGTGCTCGGCCTCCCTCGCCACGACGTCCCGCGCGCCGTGGCCGTGATGCTCGCGGCGCTCGAGTCCGGCCCTCGCACGGTCGACCTCGTGAGCGTCGGCCCGCCCGCCTACGCGGCGCGGAAGTGGTTCGTGGGCGTCATGTCGTGCGGGTTCGACGCCGCCGTGAACGCGCGCGCCAACCGGATGAGCTGGCCTCGCGGGCCCCTCAAGTACTGGTTCGCGATCCTCGCCGAGCTGGGCCGCTATCGCCCGTACGGCTACAAGGTGACGACCGACGACGCGACGTGGGAGTCGCGCGGCACCCTCGTGGCCGTCGGCAACTCCTCGCAGTTCGGCGGCGGCATCAGGATCACCCCGGACTCACGGCTCGACAGCGGCGTCATCCAGGTGCTCGTGGCCTCGGGACTGACCCGGCGCGGCATCCTGCGCGTGCTCCCGCTCGTCAAGGCCGGCCGCCACCTGAGCGACCCGGCGTGCCAGGTGTTCGACACGACGGCGGTGCTCATCGAGCCCGTCACTCGGCTCGGCCAGCACCCGCCGGACGTGTTCGCTGACGGCGAACACGTGGGTCCGCTCCCGTTGCGGGCAGAGATCCATCCGGGCATCCTGCGGATCCTGGCCTAGGGAGACTGATGGACGACGGCGGACCTGACGACGCACGTGGCACCGGACGGCGCATCGCTGAGGCGGACGGTCCCCAGTTGACCGCCTTCCGTGCCCTCTTCGACTTCCCGCTCGACGAGTTCCAGATCGCTGCGTGCCGCGAACTCGAGCTCGGTCGCGGCGTGCTCGTCGCCGCGCCCACGGGGGCCGGCAAGACGGTCGTCGGCGAGTTCGCCGTGCACCTGGCCATCACCACCGGGCGCAAGGCGTTCTACACGACGCCCATCAAGGCCCTGAGCAACCAGAAGTACTCCGACCTCGTGCGGCGCTACGGAGAGGACAAGGTCGGCCTCCTCACTGGCGACACGTCCGTCAACTCCGAGGCACCCGTGGTCGTCATGACCACCGAGGTGCTGCGCAACATGCTGTACGCGGGCTCGCAGACCCTCGTCGGACTCGGCTACGTCGTCATGGACGAGGTGCACTACCTCGCCGACCGCTTCCGTGGCCCGGTGTGGGAAGAGGTCATCCTGCACCTCTCGGCTGACGTGCAGCTCGTCTCGCTCTCCGCGACGGTCTCGAACGCCGAGGAGTTCGGCGACTGGCTCGAGCTCGTGCGCGGCGACACCGCCGTGGTGGTCTCCGAGCACCGCCCCGTGCCGCTCGGCCAGCACGTCCTCGCGCGGGACGACCTCTACGAGCTCTACGCGGGGCACGTCGACCCCACGGACCCCGGCGTCGACCCGCCCATCAACCCCGACCTGCGCGATGCGCTCGCCCGCACGGAGCGCCGTGGTCCGCCGCGCACGCACGGCGATCCCGGCTACCGAGGTCGCGGCAGGGGCGCACCCGGGCGGCCGCGGCCGGCACGCCCCACGCCACGGTTCGCCGTCGTCGACGTCCTCGCCGACGCCCGGATGCTCCCCGCGATCTACTTCATCTTCTCCCGCGCGGGCTGCGACGGCGCCGTGAGCCAGTGCCTCGCCGCCGGGGTGCGTCTCACCACGAGCGCCGAGGCGGCCGAGATCCGCCGCATCGTCGAGGAGCGCTGCGCCGACGTCCCGCGCGCCGACCTGCAGGTGCTCGGCTACTGGGAGTGGATCGAGGCGCTCAGCCGGGGCGTCGCCGCCCACCACGCGGGCCTCCTGCCGCTCTTCAAGGAGACCGTCGAGACGCTCTTCGCCCGCGGGCTCGTCAAGGTCGTCTTCGCCACGGAGACGCTCGCGCTCGGCATCAACATGCCCGCGCGGTCCGTCGTGCTCGAGAAGCTCGTCAAGTGGGACGGCTCGGCGCACGTGGGGCTCACCCCGGGGGAGTACACGCAGCTCACGGGGCGGGCCGGGCGCCGGGGGATCGACACCGAGGGGCACGCCGTCGTCGTCGCCCACACCGGGCTCGACCTGCAGTCGCTCGTCGGGCTCGCCTCCCGGCGCACCTACCCCTTGCGCTCGAGCTTCCGACCCACCTACAACATGGCCGTCAACCTCGTGGCCCAGGTGGGACGCACGCGGGCGCGCGAGGTGCTCGAGATGTCCTTCGCGCAGTTCCAGGCGGACCGCGGCGTGGTCGGCCTCGCCAAGGAGGCCAAGGCGCACACCGAGGCGCTCGAGGGCTATGCCAAGGCCATGGAGTGCCACCTCGGGGACTTCTCCGAGTACGCGGCCCTGCGCCGGCGCATCAGCGACCTCGAGAAGGCCCAGCGCCAGGAGTCGAGCCGCGAGCGCCGCGCCGCGACGGCCCGCGCCCTCGAGGCGCTCAAGCCCGGCGACGTGGTCCAGGTGACGGGCGGGCGGCGGTCGGGGTTCGCCGTCGTCGTCCAGGTGGGCCAGACGGAGGGCTTCCACGGGCCGGCTCCCACGGTGCTCGGCGTCGACCACAAGATGCGGCGCCTCGACGCACGCGACCTGCCCGGCGGGGTGCGCACCGTCGGCTCGCTCACGCTCCCCAGGGGCTTCTCCGCGCGCCGGCCCCAGGCCCGCAAGGACGTCGGTGCGGCGCTGCGGCGCTGGCTCGACGAGCGCGAGCCGCCCGCGCGCGGCAAGCGCCCCGCCAAGGAGCGCGCGGAGCACGACGACGCCGAGATCGCCGCCATCCGCCGCCAGCTCCGTTCCCACCCGTGCCACGCGTGCCCGGACCGGGAGGACCACGCGCGCTGGGCGGAGCGCTGGCACAAGCTCGACCGGGAGCACGGCGCGCTCCTGCGTCGCATCCAGGGGCGCACCGACTCGATCGCGCGCGAGTTCGACCGCACGTGCGCCGTGCTCGCGCGGCTCGGCTACCTCTCGAAGGACCGCGAGGAGGTCACGGAGCCCGGCGAGGTGCTGCGTCGCGTCTACGCGGAGAGCGACCTGCTCGTGGCCGAGTGCCTGCGCCGCGGGGTGTGGGAGGGGCTCGACGCGCCCGCCCTCGCCGGGGTGGTCTCGGCGGTCGTCTACGAGGCGCGGCGCGAGGAGTCGGGCGCGGGCCACCTTCCCGGTGGACCGTCGTCGGCCCTCGCGAAGGCCCTCGACGAGACGCACCGCGTGTTCTCCGAGCTCGAGGACCTCGAGGGCGAGCACCGCCTCGAGGTCACGGGCGCGGTCGACACGGGCATCGTGGAGCCCGTCGTGCGGTGGGCCCAGGGGCGTGGCCTCGACTCCGTGCTGCGGGGCGGTGAGCTCGCCGCGGGCGACTTCGTGCGCTGGTGCAAGCAGGTCATCGATCTGCTCGACCAGCTCACCGTCGCGGCCCCCACGCCGAAGCTGCGTGCGACCGCGGGCCGGGCCGTCGGTGCGCTGCGACGCGGAGTCGTCGCATACTCGTCCCTGTGAGCACCCTGTACCGCGGGGGAGTCATCCACTCCCCGGCAGACCCGTTCGCCCAGGCCCTCCTCGTCGACGAGGGCGTCGTCACGTGGCTCGGCGACGACGACACCGCCCAGCACCTCAAGGCCGACGAGGTGATCGAGCTCGACGGAGCGCTCGTGGCCCCGGCCTTCGTCGACGCCCACGTGCACGTGCTCGAGACGGGTCTCGCGCTCGAAGGGCTCGACCTGGCCGGATCGCTCACGCTCGCCCAGGCCCTCGCGGCCGTCGAGCGTGCCGCGGCACGCGTGCGGGCCGACGGCGGGACGCAGCTGCTCGGCCACTCGTGGGACGAGACCCACTGGCCCGAGGGCCGGGGTCCGACGGCGGACGAGCTCGACCGCGCCTCCGGGGGGCTGGAGGTCTACCTGTCACGCGTGGACGTGCACAGCGCGGCCGTCTCGGGCACGCTCGCGGCGGCTGCGGGGCTCGCGGACCGGCCCGGCTGGACGCCCGAGGGCCTCGTGCGCTTCGAGGCCCACCACGGGGCGCGCGCGCACGTGCGCCGGCTCAGCCCCGCGCGCCGCACGGCGCTGTACCGGCGGGCCCTCGAGGCCGCGGCCGCGCAGGGGATCGTCAGCGTGCACGAGCAGAGCGCCCCGCACATCGACACGCGCGACGGGCTCGCCGAGCTGCTCTCCTCGACGCTGGAGGCCAGGAGCGGGCTGCCGCTCGTCGTGGGCTACCGGGCCGAGCTCTGCGAGACGGTCGACGACGCGCGTGCCGTGCTCGAGGCGCTGCCGGGCCTCACCGGCATCGGGGGCGACCTCAACATCGACGGCGCGATCGGTTCGCGCAGCGCCGCGCTGCGCACGCCGTACGCCGACGACGGCGACTCGCGCGGTGAGCTGTTCCTGACGGCCGAGCAGATCACGAACCACCTCACCGCCGTCACGCGAGCGGGCGTGCACTCCTCGTTCCACGTCATCGGCGACCGGGCCATGGACGAGTACCTGCTCGGGCTCGAGGCGGCGGCGAGCGTCGAGGGCATCGCCGCACTGAACCGCGCCGGCCACCGCCTCGAGCACGCCGAGATGCTCGACGCCCGGGCCCTGGCGACCCTGGTGCTGCACGGCGTACGGCTGAGCGTCCAGCCCGCCTTCGACGCCCTGTGGGGCGGCCAGGACGGGATGTACGCGCGCCGGCTCGGCCGCGTGCGCGCCTCGGCGCTCAACCCGTTCGCGGACCTCGTCAGCGGCGGGCTGCCGCTTGCGATGGGTTCGGACTCGCCCGTGACCCCGTTCGACCCCTGGGGAGCCGTGCGTGCCGGCGTGTACCACCACGAGGCCGAGCAGCGAATCACCGCCCGTGCGACGTTCCGCGCGCACACGCGTGGCGGGTGGCGGCTCGCGGGCCTCGACCACACGGGCGCGGGGGAGCTGCGGGTCGGCGCACCGGCACACCTCGCCGTGTGGCGGGCCGACGCGCTCGTGGTCCAGGTGCCGGAGGGCTCGGTCCCGACGTGGAGCACCGACGCCCGCGCGGGGACCCCGCTCCTGCCCGACCTCGGCGATCCCGGGGCACGGCCACGGTGCCTGCGGACGGTCCGTGACGGGGTGCCGCTCTTCGATACTTTCGGGTGAAAGTAGCTCAAGAGGGTGAATGTCTCCGACACGCCGTGCGACACGCCGAGGATCGGCGCGAATCGGGCGAACTTGGCGATTCCTTGACCTGCACAAACGGCCCTGACCTGCGCAGACGCGCAGGTTGAACAGCGGGTGACTTCTGAGTAAGTTCACCGTGTCCGGCAGCAGTCGGGCCAGATGAAGTACCGCAAACCGGTCTCTCAACGGCGAGGGCCCGGACTGTGCGAACCAGGGCCGGCCAGGTCCGCGTGGTCAACAGAAAACGGGCGATCGCCACGGCGACGTCCGGTACGAAGGCCACGCGGGCCGGTCGGCCGTTCGCGTCCCGGGGCCGGTCCCTGGACGCCCCGACCGCTCACGTAGGCTGACGTGGTGCCCGCGCAGATCCCCCGTCTCCTGACGCTCCTGCTCGCCGTGGCCGGGGGAGTGGTGGCCGACCTGGGGTTCCCCGGGACCGACCTGTGGGGCCTCGGCTTCGTGGGTGTCGCGATGCTCTTCCTCGCCCTCGGGCGCGACTCGGCACGCTGGAACACCCTCGTCGGTCTCGCCTGGGGCCTCGCCTTCTTCATCCCGCACCTGTCGTGGACGGCGATCGTCGTCGGCCCGGCCGTGGCCATCGCGCTGCCCGTCCTCGAGGCCCTCTTCGTCGCGCTGTTCGGACTCGCATGGTCGTGGGCCCGCCGCGGCGCGGTCATCTGGCGCAGCCCCACGCTCCAGGTGCTGGGCTTCGCCGTGCTGTGGGTCGCCGTGGAGGAGCTGCGGGCCGTCGCTCCCTTCGGCGGCTTCCCGTGGGGACGGCTCGCCTTCGCGCAGGCCGACTCCCCGCTCCTGCGGCTCGCGTCGCTCGGCGGCGTGCCGCTGCTCTCGGGTGTCGCCGCCGCGATCGGAGCGCTTCTCGCCGTCGCCTTCCTCGCCGCCCGCCGTGTCAAGGTGCTGCGCACGCTCGTGAGCCTGGGGGCCGTCGCCGGGCTCCTCCTCGTCGGGCTCGTCGTCCCCGTCGGGACACGCGCCGAGGCGGGCACGCTCCACATCGGCGCCGTGCAGGGCAACGTCGACATGGACGAGCCGGACCCGTGGCTGCGCCAGTCGGGCGTGGTCGACAACCACGCGGCGGGCACGCTCGCGCTCCTCGACACCGTCGAGCCGGGCGATCTCGACGTCGTGCTGTGGCCGGAGAACGTCACGTCCACGAACCTGGCCGACGACGCACGCTCCGCCGCCGTCGTCGACGGGGCCGCGACGGCACTGGGCGCCCCGATCCTGCTCGGCACGATCGAGTACCCCACGGACAACACCCGGTACAACACCTCGGTGCTGTGGCAGCCCGGCGAGGGGATCGACCAGATCTACCGCAAGCAACGGCCCGCCCCGTTCTCCGAGTACATCCCGCTGCGGGACCTCGCCCGGCGTATCACGCCGCTCGTGGACTCCGTCTCGCACGACATGGTCCCGGGTGACGAGGCGGGCTTCGTCACGGTCAGGTCCGAGCGGCTCGATCGCGAGGTGGGGCTCGCCGTCGCCATCTGCTTCGAGGTCGCCTACGACTGGGTGATCCGCGAGGGCGTGCTCGCGGGCGGGGAGTTCCTCGTGGTCCAGACCAACAACGTGACCTTCGGGTACTCCGACGAGTCGGTGCAGCAGCTCGCGATGTCGCGGGTCCGTGCCGTCGAGACGGGGCGAGCGACGCTGCAGATCTCGACCGTCGGCGTGAGCGGGCTCATCTCGCCGCACGGCGCCGTCAGCAACCGCACCGAGCTCTTCACGGCGGACCAGTTCGCCGCGCACGTGCCGTTGCGCACCTCGATCACCCCGGCCGTGCGCCTCGGCCAGTACATCGTCTGGCTCTTCGCCGGCCTCGGGGTGACCGTCGTCCTCACCGGGATGGCGGGCGCGCGTCTCGTGCGGCGCCCGGAACGGGGCAAGATGCTCGCATGAGTTCGCCATCCGCCTCGGCACGGGCGGGCGACGGCGTCGTCGTCATCGTGCCCACCTACGACGAGCGCGAGTCGCTGCCCAAGACCTTGCGGCGCCTCCGCGCGGCCGTGCCCGGGGCGCACGTCCTCGTGGTCGACGACGGCAGCCCCGACGGCACGGGCCAAATCGCCGAGGAGCTCGCCGCGGAGCTCGGCCGGGTCGACGTGCTCCACCGCGCGGGCAAGAGCGGCCTCGGCAGCGCCTACGTCGCCGGCTTCGGCTGGGCTCTCGAGCGCGGCTTCGCGGTCGCCGTGGAGATGGACGCGGACGGCTCCCACCGCCCCGAGGAGCTGCCGCGGCTGCTCGAGGCGCTCGAGACCCGTGGCGCCGACCTCGTGATCGGTTCGCGGTGGGTGCGCGGCGGACGGGTCGAGAACTGGCCCCGGCACCGCGAGGCGCTCTCCCGGGGCGCCAACACGTACACGCGCCTCGCGCTGGGCATGACCGTGCGGGACGCGACGGCGGGATTCCGCGCCTACCGGGCCGACATCCTCGGCAAGCTCGACCTCGACACCGTGGCCTCGCAGGGGTACTGCTTCCAGGTGGACCTCACGTGGCGCGCCGTGCGCGTGGGCGGTGTGGTCGTCGAGGTACCCATCACGTTCGTGGAGCGCGCCGAGGGACACTCCAAGATGAGCCGGGCGATCATCGCGGAGGCGCTGTGGCGTGTCACCGCGTGGGGGGCGGCGCACCGCTTCGGGCAGCTGCGGTCGCTCGGCCGGGGGCGCGCACCCGCAACGACGCGTTGAGCCCCTCTCAGGCGCTGCGGCGGAGCTTACCGGCGCGCAGGAGCTCGAGGCGCTCGTCGAGGAGCTCCTGGAGCTCGGCGGTGGTGCGACGCTCGAGGAGCATGTCCCAGTGCGTGCGCTGGTGCTTGCCCGGCTTGGCCTCGGGCTGCACCGCGTCCCGCAGGAGCGCGGCGGTGCCGCAACGGCACTCCCACGTCGGGGGGACGTCAGCCTCGACGGAGAACGGAAGCACGATCGTGTGACCGTTGGGGCAGTCGTAGTGGGCCTGGAACCGCGCGGCGAACTCGACGCCTTCCTCGGTCTCCATGCTCAGGGCACCGATGCGGGTGCCTCGCAGTGAACGGCTGGCCATGCTGACCTCCATGGGGGTCCGCTTGTGGCGGACTCTATCGCTGGACCGCGGGTCCCGCGCTCCGGATGCTCAAAAGTGTCTCGACGTCAAGAACGTTTGATCTGCCTGAAGTGTTCCAGACGGTCGTGAAGGTCCAGTGAACGTCCGTGTGAGATGCGGCAGTGCTTGGGTGTCAGTCCTGGTGGTGGCGCCGGGGCGAGAGCACGACCCCGTCGGTGAACATGACCCCGTCCTCGAACCGCGCCTCCACACGGCCCCCGCCGAACTGCTCGGCGTAGAGCCTCGCATACAGTCCGTCGGACTCGGCCAGCTCGTCGTGGGAGCCGCGCTCCGCCACGACGCCGCCGTCGACCACGGCGATGACGTCCGCGTGCCGGATCGTGGAGAGGCGGTGGGCGATCGCGATCGTGGTGCGTCCACGCATCGCCTCGGACAGGGCGGCGTGCACGAGCTTCTCGGACGAGGAGTCGAGGGCGGACGTCGCCTCGTCGAGGATGAGGATGCGCGGGTCCTTGAGGAGCACCCGGGCGATCGCGATGCGCTGCTTCTCGCCGCCCGAGAGGCGGTAGCCGCGCTCGCCGACGACGGTGTCGTACCCGCCCTCGAAGCTCATGATGCGGTCGTGGATGTTGGCCGCCCGGCACGCCTCGACGAGCTCCGCCTCCGTGGCCTCGGGCCGGGCGTAGGCGAGGTTCTCCCGTACTGTCGCGTGAAACAGGTACGTGTCCTGGGTGACCATGCCCACGAGCTCGGCGAGCGAGGACAGCGCGAGATCGTCGACGTCGGTGCCGTCGATGCGCACGGCGCCGCGGTTCACCTCGTAGAGCCGTGGCACGAGGTAGCTCAGCGTCGTCTTGCCGGCTCCGGAGGGACCCACGAGCGCCGCGAGCTCGCCGGGGCGCACGTCGAGCGAGACACCGCGCAGCACCCAGGCGGGCTCACGAGGCGTCGGCGCGGCGTCGGCCACCGCTCCGCCGTCGTCGGCCCCGCCCGTGCGCCGCGAGCTCGAGGGGGCACCGCCCCCCGTCGGGTGGCCACCGCCGCCCGTCGCGGCCCCGGGCACGGGGGCGAGCCCGAACCGCAACCCCATCCCGCCCCCTCGGCCACCGCCACCACCGCCGCGGCGCGCGGGCGGGGCCGGCTCGACGAGCTGGGGCGGTGGCGGGTAGGCGAACCACACGTCGTCGAACTCGACGTGCCCGCGCACCTGCGCCGGTGCGAGCCGCACGGCGTCGGGGCCGTCCGTGATCGCGGGGCGCATGTCGAGGTACTCGAAGATGCGCCGGAACAGGGCGAGCGAGGTCTGCACGTCGAGCGCGACGCGCATGAGGGAGACCGTGGGCCACAGCAGCCGCGCCTGGAGCGTCGAGAACGCCACGAGCGTCCCGGCGGAGAGCGTGGAGCCGCCCGAGACCATGTAGCCGGCGGCGAGGTACACGAGCGCCGGCGTGATCGCCATGAACGCCGTGACGACCCCGAAGAACCACTGTCCCGTCATCGCCTGGCGCACCTGGAGCCGCGCCTGGCGCTCGTTCTCGGCGCGGTACCGGTCGATCTCCGCATCGGCCCGGTTGAAGACCTTCGTCAGCAGGATCCCCGAGACGCTCAGCGCCTCCTCGGTGATCGCCGTCATGTCCGAGAGCGACTCCTGCGTCTTGCGCGCGATGACCTGGCGCCGTTCGCCCACGCGCCGCTGCGCGACGACGAACACGGGCATGAGCACGAGCGCGACGAGCGTGAGCTGCCACGAGAGCAGCAGCATCGCGGCGAGCGAGGCGATCACGGTCACGGTGTTGGCCAGGATCGAGGAAGCCGTGCTCGTCAGCACCGAGCCCACACCGCCGACGTCGTTCGCGAGGCGCGACTGGATCGAGCCCGTCTTCGTGGAGGTGAAGAACGCGAGCTCCATGCGCTCGAGGTGCTCGAAGAGCTGAGCGCGCAGGTCCGCCATCGCGCGTGAGCCCACGGTCGTGGTCAGGTACGTCTGCCCGACGCCGATCGCCGAGGAGAGCAGCGGCACGGCGACCATGCCCGCGACGAGCCACCACAGCAGGGGGAGGTTGACGCCGGAGCCGTCCGCAGGGAAGAGCGCCCGGTCGAAGGTCGCCTGCGTGAGGAAGGGCGTGATGATCCCGAGAAGCGCCGAGACCACGATGGCGATGCCGACGAGCACGAGCTTGGGAGCGTACGGGCGCAGCAGTCCGCCGATGCGGCGCAGCAGCGCGGCCTCGTCACGGGGGCGTGCCTCGGGAGCGGACATGCCGTCCAGTCTTGCCTAACCCACCGACATCAGGGCGTCGGGTGCTGGGCGTCGTAGCGCACGAAGCCCCGCTGCCACGCCGCGAGCGCGAGGACGACGACGACGCACGTGAGCCCGCCGGCCAGCGCCGCCCCGCCGACGCCGATCCCGGTGGCGAGCGCCCCGAGCAGGAGCGTGCCGAGCTGGGGCCCACCGGCGACGACCACGATGAACACGCCCTGGAGCCGCCCGCGCATCTCGTCGGGCGTCGCGGCCTGGAGGATCGTGTGGCGGAACACGGAGCTCACGGTGTCCGCGACGCCCGCGACCACCATGAGTGCGAGGGCGGGCCACAGCGTCCAGTGCGCCGGCGCGCCCGGTCCCGCGCCCGGCGCGGCCGCGACCACGAGCCCGAACGCCGCGACGGCCGCACCCCACACGACGATCGACACGACGATCGCCCGGCCCTGCCACCGCACGCGCCCGAGCGGTCCGGAGAGCAGCCCGCCGAGGACCGCGCCGAACGCGATGCCCGCGACGAGGATGCCCGCCGTCGTGGCTCCGCCGCCGATGAGCACCATGCCGATCGCGGGGAACAGCACGCGGGGCATCGCGAACACCATCGCGGACAGGTCCACGAGGAAGGTCATGCGCACGTTGGGCCGCGTGCCCAGGTAGTGCAGTCCCTCGAGCACGGAGGCGAGACCGGCGCGCCTCACCTCGCCCTGCGGCGGGAGCGCGGGCAGCCCGGCGAGGCACGCCACCGCGGCGACGAGCAGCACGGCCTCGACCCCGTACGCCCAGGCATAGCCCGCGCGCGCTACGATGACGCCCGCGAGCAGCGGCCCGATCGTCATCGCGACCCCGAACGAGAGGCTCGACAGCGCGTTCGCCGCGGGCAGCAGGTGCGCGGGGATGAGGCGCGGCACGATCGCCATGCGCGCGGGGGAGTTGATGGCGAACAGCCCGCTCTGCACCGCGACGAGCGCGTACAGGTAGGCGGGGGTGGCGATACCGAGCGACGAGATGACCACGAAGCACACGGCGACCGCGAAGATGCCGAGCTGGGTGCTGAGGACCACGGTGCGTCGGTCGTAGGCGTCCACGAGCGCGCCGCCGTAGAGACCGAGCGCCACGAGCGGCACGAGGGCGAAGAGCCCCACGAGCCCGACCGCGAAGTTCGACTGCGTCAGCTCGAACACCTGCAGCGCGACGGCGACGTTCGTGAGCTGGGTGCCGATCCCGGAGAGCGAGGTCCCGAACCACATCCGCCGGAAGGGACGGCTCACGCGCAGCGGGGTGATGTCAGCGAGCAGTCGGGCCACCAGGACATCTTCCCCGACGCCGCGGATTGCTCCGACCACGCACGAGCCGGGATAGTGGGGGAGTGGCGAGCACGAGGCAGGGGTCCGACGACGACGTCGTAGCCCCCGAGCGACTGCGCCACCTCGAGCGGCTGCGTCGGGTGCGGGACCGGATCGACCGCGAGTTCGCCAGGCCCCTCGACGTCGAGACGCTCGCGCGCGGCGTCCACATGTCGGCCGGTCACCTGAGCCGCGAGTTCAGGCTGACCTTCGGCGAGTCCCCGTACTCGTACCTCATGACACGGCGCATCGAGCGCGCGATGGCGCTGCTGCGCCGCGGCGACCTGTCCGTCACCGACGTGTGCTTCGAGGTGGGGTTCTCCTCGCTCGGCACGTTCAGCACGCGATTCTCAGAGCTCGTGGGCGTCCCGCCGAGCGTGTACCGCGCGGACACGGCGGCCGTCACGGGCGAGCTGCCGCCGTGCCTGGCGAAGCAGGTCACGAGGCCGGTCAGGAATCGAGAAGCGCGACCCGCGGCACGCCGTTAGCGTGACGAGCATGAACATCACCATCCACTACGCGTTCCTCCCGCACACCGACGCCGACGCCGCGCTCGGCTTCTACCGCGACACCCTCGGCTTCGAGATCCGCCAGGACGTCGGGTACGAGGGCATGCGCTGGATCACCGTGGGCCCGCCCAACCAGCCGGAGACGGCGCTCGTCCTGCACCCGCCCGCCGTCGACCCGGGCATCACCGACGACGAGCGCCGCACGATCCTCGAGCTCATCGCCAAGGGCAGCTATGGCGCCCTCACGCTCGCCACCGACGACCTGGACGGTCTGTTCGAGCGCCTGGCGGCGAGCGGCGCCGACGTGCTGCAAGAGCCCACCGACCAGCCCTACGGCGTGCGAGACTGCGCGTTCCGGGATCCTTCCGGCAACCTGATCCGCATCAACCAGCGCGACTGACGCGCCCGCTGCGCACCACGTCGAGGAGAGCACTTGAGCACGACGACGGACACCCCCGCGTCCCATGCCGCCGACAGCCACGACCTCATCCGGGTCCACGGGGCGCGCGAGAACAACCTCAAAGACATCAGTCTCGAGATCCCCAAACGCCGTCTGACGGTCTTCACCGGGGTCTCCGGCTCGGGGAAGAGCTCGCTCGTGTTCGCCACGATCGCCGCAGAGTCGCAGCGGATGATCAACGAGACGTACAGCGCGTTCCTGCAGGGCTTCATGCCGACGCTCTCACGGCCCGACGTCGACCTCCTCGAGGGACTGACGACGGCGATCATCGTGGACCAGGAGCGCCTCGGCAACAACCCGCGCTCGACGGTGGGGACCGTGACCGACGCGAACGCGATGCTGCGCATCCTGTTCAGCCGCCTCGGCCAACCGCACATCGGCTCCCCGAACGCGTACTCGTTCAACGTGCCCTCCGCCCACGGTTCGGGCGCCATCACGGTTGAACGTGGCACGAAGACGAAGGAGAAGGCGAGCTTCTCGATCCTCGGCGGGATGTGCCCGCGCTGCGAGGGCATGGGCCGGGTCAGCGACATCGACCTCGCCCAGCTCTACGACGACAGCAAGTCGCTCTCCGAGGGCGCGCTCACGATCCCGGGCTACGTGGCCGGCGGCTGGTACGTGAAGCTCTTCAGCGAGTCGGGGTTCCTCGACCCGGACAAGCCGATCCGCGACTACACGAAGCGGGAGCTGCAGGACTTCCTCTACAAGGAGCCCGTCAAGGTCAAGCTCGCCGGCGTCAACATGACGTACGAGGGGCTCGTCCCGAAGATCCAGAAGTCGATGCTCTCCAAGGACCGGGAGTCGATGCAGTCGCACATCCGCGACTTCGTGGACCGGGCCGTGACGTTCGGGACGTGCCCGGACTGCGACGGCACCCGCCTCGCCGAGCACGCCCGCTCGTCGAAGATCGCCGGGATCAGCATCGCGGACGCGTGCGCGATGCAGATCACGGACCTCGCGGTGTGGGTGCGCGAGCTCGCCGAGCCCTCGGTCGCGCCGCTGCTCACGTCGCTCGCCCAGACCCTCGAGTCGTTCGTGGACATCGGGCTCGGCTACCTCTCGCTCGACCGCCCCTCGGGGACGCTCTCGGGCGGCGAGGCGCAGCGCACCAAGCTGATCCGGCACCTGGGCTCGGCACTCACCGACGTCACGTACGTCTTCGACGAGCCCACGATCGGGCTGCACCCGCACGACGTGCAGCGCATGAACGACCTGCTCCTGCAGCTGCGCGACAAGGGCAACACGGTGCTCGTCGTCGAGCACAAGCCCGAGACCATCGCGATCGCCGATAACGTCGTCGACCTCGGCCCACGCGCGGGCACCGGGGGAGGGGAGCTCTGCTTCCAGGGCACCGTCGAGGGCCTGCGCGCGAGCGACACCCTCACCGGCCGCCACCTCGAGGATCGCGCGCAGCTCAAGGAGACCGTCCGCACCCCGACCGGCGTGGTCGAGATCCGGGGGGCGAGCAGGCACAACCTGCGCGACGTCGACGTCGACATCCCGCTCGGCGTGCTGTGCGTCGTCACCGGGGTGGCGGGCTCGGGCAAGACGTCGCTCATCCACGGCTCGATGCCGACCGAAGCGGGGGCCGTCGTCGTCGGGCAAGGCGCGATACGCGGCTCGCGCCGCTCGAACCCCGCGACCTACACGGGACTCCTCGAGCCCATCCGCAAGGCGTTCGCGAAGGCGAACGGCGTCAAGCCCGCACTGTTCAGCGCCAACTCCGAGGGTGCGTGCCCCGCGTGCAACGGCGCCGGCGTCATCTACACCGATCTCGGCATGATGGCGGGCGTCACCACGACGTGCGAGGAGTGCGAGGGCAAGCGCTACCAGCCGGCCGTCCTCGAGTATCTGCTCGGGGGAAAGGACATCAGCGAGGTGCTCGCGATGTCGGTCGACGAGGCCGCGGAGTTCTTCGCCGACGGCGAGGCGCGCACGCCGGCCGCCCACACGATCCTCGAACGGCTCTCCGACGTCGGACTCGGCTACCTCACGCTCGGTCAGCCGCTCACGACCCTCTCGGGCGGCGAGCGCCAACGGCTCAAGCTCGCCACCCACATGGCCGAGAAGGGCGGGCTGTACGTCCTCGACGAGCCGACCAATGGGCTGCACCTGGCCGACGTCGAGAACCTGCTGGCGCTCCTGGACCGGCTCGTCGACTCGGGCAAGTCCGTCATCGTGATCGAGCACCACCAGGCCGTCATGGCGCACGCCGACTGGATCATCGACCTCGGTCCCGGGGCGGGCCACGACGGCGGACAGATCGTCTTCGAGGGACCCCCGGCGGACCTCGTCGCGGGCGCCGAGACCCTCACGGCACAGCACCTGGCGACCTACGTCGGCGCGTGAGCGGAGCGTCGTCGGCTAGGCCGGCAAGGCCTCGGCGAGGAATGCGTCGACGGCCTCGGCGTACGCGGCCGGTCGGTCGCGGCGGACGCAGTGCCCGGCGCCGGGTATGACGACGGTCCGGACAAGCTCGTTGTCCAGCGCCTCGGGCCGGGGCGCCATGTCAGTGCCCGGCGGCACGACGAGCAGAGTCGGCACGATCAGTGCGTTGAAGAGCTCTTCCCACGCGCCGTCGCCGAGATAGATGCCGTGCCGCACGTACTCGCGGTCGACGAACTGCTTGCACGCGGCCCACGCCTCGATCTCGGCATCGCTCCAGCCGGTCTCGTGGCGCATGCGGGTGACCTGCGCGGCAGGATCGTTCATGGAGTCGAGGAACTTCTCGTTCTCCGCGACGAACCGCGGGTCGGGCGTACGGGCCCCGCTCGGCCTGGTCGGATCCTCGACGACGAGTGCGAGCACCCTGTCCGGCCTGGCCACCGCGGCCCGCAGTCCGAGGAGCCCGCCCAGGGAGTGCCCAACCAGCGCGACCGGCTCGGGCTGCGCGTCCAGGAGGGCGAGGACGTCGTCGAGCAGGACCTCGGGAGCCCTCGTGAGCTCCTCCGCCGTGAACCGGGGCGACTGCCCGTGACCCCGGAGGTCGGGGGCCACGACGTGCCACGTGTCGGCCCAGTGCGAGACGAGGTCCGGCCACGCCGTGCCCGCCTCCGTCAGCCCGTGAAGGAGGACGACTGCCCGGGCATCGGGGTTGCCGTAGTGGTGGATCGTCAGCGGGGCCATGGCAGGAGCCTAGAGAACGGGCCACGTCATGGAGCTAGGACCACGAGCTGCTGGGTGGCCCGGGTCATCGCGACGTAGCGGTCGACAGCGCCCGTGATGCCCCGTCCGAACGACTCCGGGTCCACGAGGACCACGAGGTCGAACTCGAGGCCCTTCGCGGTCTCCGGCGTGAGCGAGAGCACTCGGGACGAGGCCGCGAACGTAGGGTCGCCGATGACGCAGGCGAGGCCGTCGTCGTGCTCGGCGAGCCACTCCTCGACGATCGCTGCCAGCTCGGCGACGTCGCCGGAGCGAACGGGTGCGCCGCCCGTGCGGACCGATGTCGGCACGTTCGCGTCGGGGAGCACGGCCCGGATGACGGGCTCGGCGGCGGTCATGACCTCCTGCGGCGTGCGGTAGTTGATCGTCAGCGTGGCGACCGTCGCGTCAGGGAGGCCGACGCGCTCGAGCCGCTCCCGCCACGACTCCGCGAAGCCGTCGCGCGCCTGGGCGCGGTCGCCGACCACAGTGAAGCTCCGCGACGGGCACCTACGGACGAGCATCTGCCACTGCGCGTCGGTGAGCTCTTGTGCCTCGTCCACGACGATGTGCGCGAACGGCCCGGCGAGGGGGTCCGGGTCGGAGCTCTCGAGCACCGAGGTGTCGATCAGGGCACCCTCGAGGCCCTGCTCGTTGACGAGCATCCACACGGTGCCCTCGTGGTCGACGTCGGCCGCGATCATGTCGTCGACGACCCGGCTCATGTACTCCCGCTGGTCCCCCACGGCCGTCTCCCGGCGACGACGGCGTCCGGATGCCGCTGCGTCACCGAGCCGTGCTCGTGCCGCGTCGAGGAGCGGCAGGTCTGACACCGTCCAGGCCGTGGCGTCCGGGCGCTGCAGGGCCTGCACCTCGTCCGGCTCGAGCCAGGGGGCGCACCGGCGCAGGTAGGCGGGCACCGTCCACAGGTCACCGACGAGGTCCGTCGCCTCGACGAGGGGCCATGCCGCGTCGAAGGCGTGCGTCAGCTCCTTGTCCTGACGCAGTGCGCGGCGGAGCACGTCCGGGGATACGTCGTCGTCGTCCTCGTCGTGCTTGTCCACGAGGATCTCGAGCAGCGCGTCCCAGACCTGATCACGTGCTTCGTTGTGCGGGGTTCCGGGCTCTGCGGAGTCGAACGCCTCGGCCCAGTCGACGGGACTGAGCCAGAGCTCGGCGCCGTAGGCCTCGACGAGCATCCCCTCGGTGGGTGGCTCCTCGTAGAAGCGGACGGCGGCCTCGATGGCGCCGACCTTCGCCACGGAGTCCTTGAGCCGGGCAACCGCGGGGTCGGTCTCGCGGGGTGCCGTCGCGTCGTCAGGAAGCAGACCGTCGGGCACGAGGTCGGGCACCGTGCACATCTGGACGCCCTCCTCGCCGAGTCGTGGCAGCACGTCCGCGACGTAGTCGAGGTAGGGCTGGTGCGGTCCGACGAACAGCACCCCGCCGCGCTGGCGCTCCAGGTGGGGCTCGGAGTAGACGAGGTAGGCGGCGCGGTGCAGGGCCGCGACCGTCTTGCCGGTACCCGGACCGCCGTCGACGACGAGGGTCCCACGCGAGCTGGCGCGGACGATCGCGTCCTGGTCAGCCTGGATGGTGCTCAGCACGTCCCGCATCTGGGGTGACCTGCTCGCGCCGAGGCTCGCGATGAACGCCGACTGCTCGTCGAGCGCCGCGTGGCCCGCAAGCCCGTCCTGCGCGAAGACCTCGTCCCAGTAGTCGGTGATCCGACCCTGGTTCCACCGGTACCTGCGTCGGCTCACGAGCCCCATCGGGTTCGCGTGGGTTGCGCCGAAGAACGGTTCGGCGGCGGGGGAGCGCCAGTCGACGAGCAGACGTCGGCCGGCGGGATCGGTGAGCCCGAGCCGGCCGATGTAGACCGGTTCGGGCGAGTCGGCGTGGACCATCCGTCCCAGGCACAGGTCGAGACCGAAGCGCCGAAGTGCCCGCAGCCGGGCGGTGAGGCGGTGGATCTCGAAGTCGCGGTCCATCGCCGCCTGACCTCCGCCGCCGGGTGCGAGGCGCGCGGCGTCGAGCCGTTCGGAGAGCTCGGTGATCGTGTGGTCGAGGCTCTCGGCGATGGTCTGGAAGTGGCGTTCGTCGTCGGCGACGAGGGTCGGGTCGGCCTTGGCGGAGAGTCGTTCGGGCAGGTCGAATGCCTGGGTGGGCTTGGTGGGCACGTCATCAGCTCCAGCGGGGTCGCTCGTGAGTCAGCGATTGTGCGCCACGAGGGGGGCCTTGCGGCAAGACCCCCTGTGCGATATACGTTGGTAACGGAAGGGCCCCGCAGATCTAGGACGCGGCAGTCAGGTGCGTTCCGGTCAGGTGCTGGGAGAGGTGCCCGGTCAGAGCCTCGACGGCTCCCGGCACGAGTGCGTAGTGCACCCACACACCGCGCTTGTCGCGCGTGACGAGACCCGCATCGCTCAGGATCTTGAGGTGGTGCGAGACGGTGGGCTGGCTGAGACCCACCAGCTCGGTGAGATCGCAGACGCACGCCTCGGCATCGGCCTGCGCGGCGATGAGGGACAGGAGCCGGAGCCGGGCCGGGTCGGCGAGCGCCTTGAGCGTCTGGGCAGTCTGCTCGGCGTGAGCGGGCGTCATCACGGCGTCGGAGGCCGGGGCGCAGCACTCGTCAGAGCTGGCCTGCGTGGTGGTCGGGTCGAGCTTCATGGCACCAGGCTGCCGCAAACATCTATGTCCGTCAATATTGACAACCCTCAATGTCCGGGTCGAGACTCGGAGAGATCGAAGTCCGTCGATGGAGGAGGAGTGATGTATCCCGAACTCGCCCTGCAGCTTCACCAGCAGTCCGAGGCGCACCTCGTGCGGGAGCTCGAGTACCGCCGAACGGTGCGGACGCACCCGGCCGCCGGGGCCACCCGTCGCGGTTCCACCGTGCGCACCTTCGTCAGCCGCGCACGGTCGTTCGTGTCGCGGATCGCCGCGGTGCGCTCCGAGGCGGCCAAGGCGGCACCGGTCTGCTGCCCGGCGTGAGCTGACCTCAGCTGTCGAGCCCAACACGGAAACACCCGCTTCGCCGATAAGTGGGTGAGCGCCTCGTGTTCGAGGACTGCGCTCAGGCGCGTCGGGAGGTGAGGCTGTAGACCCCGCACCCGAGCAGGAACCCACCGACCACGGCAACGGCCGCTCCGGCACGCACGAGCCGCTCGGCTGCGTGCTCGATCTCCCACTGCGCTTCGATCGCCATCAGCGGTCCCGCGAGCACTGCCACGACGCCCGCAACCGTGAGCAACACACCGAGGGCGGTCAGGATGGGACCGAGGCCCTTCGACGGCTGCATACCCGGTCCATCGGTCGGCGCGGCCGCGCCCTTGAGAACATTGCGAACAGAGTTGCCCCTGCAGGTCACAGACATTTGCGCAGGTCACGGACATATGCGCAGGTCACAGCGTCGCAGAAACGGGCATACCGGGCAGGGGAGTGCAGCGGCCGCGAAGACGTTATCGGCGGTGACCAGGGCCGCGACGCGCCGGTCGAACGTGTGTGCTTGACGTCGCATCCGGGCAGGGTGTAGACCTTCCGTCAACATCCCGTCCGGTGGCAGCCGGACCACAACCGAAGGGGGCCGTCATGGCCCAGCGTGAAGCATCTGTCCTGCTCGTCGGCAACGTCGTGAAGTCGGAGCGCCGCAAGGGCTCGTTCACGAACGACCGGGGCGAGAACGTCGAGTACGACTTCATCCTCGCGAAGTTCCTCGCGCCGGAGTACGAGGCGTACGACGTGCGATTCCCCTCGAAGGGCATCGACGTGCCCGCTCCGGACGAGCAGGTGACGCTCCGGTGCGCCGCTCGAACGGCCGGTGGCGACACTTCAGCTACGGGTGACCGAGATCGTCGGCAGCATGGCGGCGCTCGTCTAGACGTGGGTGCGCCCCGGTGCTCTGGCAGGAGCGTTCCGGGGCGACTCACCACCTGGCAGTTCACAACCAACTACCGGAGGCGTAAGGCCATGCTAGACACACATCGGGCTGGAATCGAGCCCAGCACGGAAACATCCGCTTCGCCGATAAGTGACGTTATGTCACAACGAAGCAGCGTCGGGTGCGACACCGCGGTCCGCGTGCTCCCCCTGGCCTAGTGCCCGGCCCGCTCGAGCTGAGCGAGCATCTCCCGGTTGTCGACGGAACCGGAAGACTCGGTGATGCGTCCGTTCGTCACCCGGTACATCGCGAACTCGGCCACGTTGGCGTGCCAGCGCGTCGGTGCGACACCGCCGAACACTCCGAGGTGCGTGCCGCTCCCGCGTAGGTGCACAGCGAGGCGCTCATCCTCGACGACGAGCTGGATGCGGCGCCAGCGCCAGTCAGGAAACCCGTGGAAGAGCTCGGCCATGTCGGAGATCCATGCGTCGGCGCCGCCCGGCAGGTGCGCGCGCCGCACCGCCGGATCGAGGAACGAGCGGATCGCGTCGAGGTCGTGCCGGTTGCACGCGTCGAGGTAGTCGGCGTGCCACACGCGCATCTCCCACGGCTCCACCTGACGAGTCTCCACCAACTACCCCGTGTCTTCGATCAGGTGCAGCTGGGTGCCGTCGAGGTCGATCAGAAAGCCGGCGCGCTGGCCCCATGGTTGCGTGGCGATCGGCGTCAGGCGTGGGATGCCCGCCTCTGCCAGCGGGACGCCAGACTCGGCGATGGCAGTGTGCAGCCCGTCGAGGTCGTCGACGCGGATGCTGCACATGAAGGAGCTCGTCCAGGGGTCGAGCCCAGGAAGAGGGAAGAACTCCAGCTGCAGCGCGTCGCGGTGGAGGATCAGCCATCCGTCGTCTCGAAAGCCCACGACGAAGCCGAACCTTCCGTAGAACTCGACGGTCGCGGCGAAGTTGCGCGCCGGGAGGTTGGGAACTGCTCGATCGGTCACAGGGCCTCCTTGCTCGCCAACCGCAGCTCGAGCCCGTCGAGAACGAGGTCGAGTCCCACCGAGAACTCGTCACCGTAGTCGAAGCCGACACCGCGCGTGAGGTGCGACATGAGCTCGGTCAGGTGCGGGTACCGCTCAGGATCCACGCTCAGCCCAGAGATCATCGACTCCGCGTCCTGCGGATCCTCGAAGGGCAGGCTCGTCTCGCTCAGCACGAAGCCGAACACATAGGCGTCGAGGGCGGAGATCGCGTTCATGGCGAGCGGGACGGGGAAGCCCTGCCCGCGAAGGCAGCCGAGCGCGGCGTCGTGGTGCCGAAGCGGCTCCTCCCCTGGGCTGCGTCGAGACTCCAGGAAGCCGAGGGCCCACGGATGCGCCGAGAGCACCTCGCGCTGCGAGACCGCCCGGGCCACCATCGCCTCGCGCCACGGCAAGGAGGCGTCCGTCAGCGCTACCTGGCCGAACACCCAGCTCGCGAGCAAGTCGAGCAGCTCGGACTTGCTGCCCACGTGGTGATAGAGCGACATCGCCTCGACGCCGAGCTCCTTGCCGACGGCGCGCATGCTCACCCCGCCGAGCCCGGCGCGGTCGGCCACCGCGGCCCCGGCCTCGACGACCGCTCCCCTGCTCAGCGCTCCAGCACGTGACACTGCGTCTCCTTGCGTTGCTTACACATGTAAGGCTACAGTCCGTCCACGAGACTTACAAGCGTAAGGAGACGTGGCATGAAGGCAGCAGTGGTCGCGCGGTACGGGCCACCCGAGGTGGTCGAGGTCCACGAGCGCCCGGTGCCCGAGCCGGGTCGCGGTCAAGCGCTCGTCCGCGTCACGGCCACCGCGGTGAACTCTGCAGACGCGCGCATCCGTGGAGCTCGCTTCCCCCGCGGCTTCGCCCCCTTCGCCCGCCTCGCCTTCGGGATCACGAAGCCGCGGCGCGACGTGCTCGGCTCAGCGTTCGCCGGCGTCGTGGAGAGCCTCGGGGCCGTCGTCGACGGTGTGGCACCGGGCGATCGCGTCTGCGGGATGACCGACCTGCGCATGGGCGCCCATGCGCAGTACCTCGCGATCGATGCGAAGCTGCTCAACGCCATCCCGGCGCCGGTCGACGAGGCGGCGGCGGCCGCCGTCCTCTTCGGCGGCACGACGGCCCAGTACTTCCTGCGCGACAAGGCGAGGCTGCGAGCCGGAGCCACCGTGCTCGTCAACGGTGCGAGCGGCGCGGTGGGTTCCCTCGCCATCCAGATCGCGAATCACGACGGCGCCCACGTCACGGCCGTGTGCAGCACGGCGAACGCCGCCCTCGCCGAGCGTCTCGGTGCCGAGCGGGTCATCGACTACGCAGCCACGCCGCTCGACACGCTCACCGAACGCTTCGACGTCGTCCTCGACACCGTCGGCACGCTCTCGCGCTCCTCCGCCGGGCACGTGCTCGCCGACGACGGCGTCCTCCTGCTCGCCGTGGCCGACCTGTGGCAGAACGTGAGCGCACGCGGCCACGTCAAGGTCGGCAGTGCCCCGCAACGCACCGCGGACATCGAGGAGCTCCTCGACCTGCTCGCGACGGGCCGCCTCGATCCCGTCCACGACACCCGCGAGGGTCTCGAGTCACTCGTCGACGCCCACCGCCTCATCGACTCCGGCCGCAAGGTCGGCAACCTCGTCGTGCTCCCCTGAGCTGACCGCGTCCGCTTCGTGGGATACATGGGCACGTCGCGGCCCGTGGCGCGCGTCATCTTGCGTAACCTCAACCTTTGAAGGGGCCAGCACGTTGACCAGGTGGAGGGAGGCTCGGGGTGGACGGCGCACGGGAGGCGCAGTTCGCAGAATTCGTCGACACCGAGCTGACGCGACTGTTGAACCTTGCCTTCGCCCTGACCGGCAACCATCACGACGCCTGGGACCTGACCCAGGAGACCTTGGCGCGCGTCGGCGCCCGGTGGTCGCGCCTCAAGGACTCCAACCCCGGCGGTTACGCCCACACCGTGCTCGTGCGACTCAACATCGACCGGGTGCGCCGACTGCGCCGGGAGACGCTCGGTGTGCTCGTCGACCGGCCCGCTCCCCCGGTGGCCTCGCTGGCTGAGGTCGACGAGTTCTTCCTCTCGGTCCTGGCGACGCTGAGCCCCAGCCAACGCACCGCCGTGGTGCTGCGCTTCATCGGTGACCGAGACCTCCAGGGCATCGCGGACGAGATGGGCTGCAGCCTCGGCACCGCCAAGAGCCACCTGTCACGCGGGATGGCCCGGATCAGGGAACGGCTCGACCCCGATGAGACCCGCCCGGCGAGGCAGGGGACGCCATGAGCGACGAACGAGACCTGCGTGACCGGTTCGACGCACTGCGGACGGCGGTCGCGCCGCTCGAGGATGCACCGGCGTCGATCGAACGAGCCGTGGTGCGCCGTCGTCGTCGTCCCCTCGCCGTCGGCGGAGGTCTCGCGGGCGCCGCCGCCGTGACCGCCGTCGCCCTCGCCCTCCTGCCCGGTCTCGGCATGTTCCCGGGTGGCGCCGGGACCGCGAGCATGACCACCGAGGCCACGAGCGAGAGCGCGACGGACACCCTCGAGGCGGACGCACCGAGCTACGGGTTCGTGCCCGTCGAGATGTCCGGCGAGACCGTGGGCGAGTGGGCCGCGGGCGCGGACGTCCTCGTCGTGGTCGGGGCCGACGACGAGGCGCTCGCCACCGTCTCCGACGTCCCCTGGCGGCGCACCACGACGCCCGACTCCCCCGCCGGCTCCTTCGACCTCGCGGCGCTTCCCATCGGGGCCGACGGCCAGATCCTGCTCAGCACGGCCCTCGGCACGAGCCCGGAGCCGACGCTCGCTCCCGGCAGCGACTACCTCGTCGCGCTGCGCTGGGAGCTGGTGCGGTGCGACGGAGCCGCTCCGGGCTGGATCCTGCTGGGTGACGACGCCGTGCTGCGCTACGCCGACGGCGGAGTGCTCAGCGACAGCGCACCCTCGAGCACGGCGGACGCCCCGCTCCCGGACCTCGACGCCCCCGCGGCCGCCGCCTTCGTCGGGCTCACGGCCGACGACGTCGGAGGCATCCTGAGCAGCGTCATCGACACGCACGGCATCGAGCGCGCCCGCGGGCTCTGCCAGTAGCGCGCGTCAGCTCGGACGTCGGGGCTGGACCACATCGTGGCCAGCGAGCGTCAACGACCAGCGCGCCTCGTTGCGCTCGGGGTTGCGCGGCATGCGGACGCGCTCGCCCGTGAGCGCGAAGCCGCAGCTCTCGAAGACGCCCACGGCGCCCGCCTCGTCCTCGATCACCCAGGCGCTCACGACCTTGGCGTCGTCCACCGTGGCCCAATGGGTCGCGGCACGAACGAGCGCGCGCCCGATGCCTTGCCGACGGTTCTCGGGTCGCACGTAGAGCGACATGAGGAGGCGTTCCTCGGTGGGTGCGCCCGGCTCCTGCATCATCCCGACCACACCGACCGCGCGCCGCCGGTCCTCGTCCTCCCAGGCGATCAGGTACATCGCGCCGCGCAGACGCATGCGCCAGTGCGGCTCGCGAAAGCCTTCCTCGCGCCCTAGGGACGCGGCATGGGGAGAACCAGGTTCGCGCAGCGAGGCAAGCCTGAGCCGCCCGAACGCCTCCCAGTCGTCCTCGGCGGCAGGCGTGATGATCACGCCATCAAGCATGCCCTACCTGGAGGCATGCTCGTCACCCGGACGCGCCGAGCGTCCGGAGTCACTCGATGACCATCACCAGGTCGCCGCCCTCGAGCTGCTGGACGGCGCCGATCGCGAGTCGGCGAACGGTCCCGGCCACCGGCGTCGTGATGGCCGCCTCCATCTTCATCGCCTCGACCGTCGCGACGGTCTGACCCGCCTCGACCCGCTCGCCCTCCTGCACCGACGGCGAGACGGCGCCCGCGAACGGCGCTGCGATGTGACCGGGCCGTCCCGGGTCTGCCTTCTCGGCAGCGGTGACCTCGACCTCGGCCGCCTTGTCCCGGATCTGCAGGGGCCGCAGCTGACCGTTGAGCGTAAACATGACGGTGCGCATGCCGCGCTCGTCCGCCCCGCCCACGGCCTCGAGCCCGACGAGCAGCTTGACGCCCTTCTCCAGCTCGATCTCGAGCTCCTGGTCGGCCGTCATGCCGTACAGGTAGCTCACCGTGTCGAGCACGGAGACGTCCCCGAACTGCTCCTGGACCTGCTCGAAGTCCTTCGTCGGGCCGGGGAAGAGCAAGTGGTTGAGCCGGCTCTGCCGGGTCGCCGAGTCCCCCTCGAGCTCATGCTCGTCCTGCGCGGACAGCGGCGTGACGCCGGGCCGCACCCGGCGCCCGTCGAGGGCCTTGGTCCGGAACGGCTCGGGCCACCCGCCGGGCGGGTCGCCGAGCTCGCCGCTGAGGAAGCCGATCACGGAGTCCGGGATGTCGAAGCTCTTCGGGTCCTCGGCGAACTGGTCGGGGTCCGCACCCGTCGCGACGAGGTGCAGGGCGAGGTCGCCCACGACCTTCGACGACGGCGTCACCTTCACGAGCCGCCCCAGGATGCGGTCCGCCGCGGCGTACATGTGCTCGATCGACTCGAAGCGGTCGCCGAGCCCGAGGGCGATCGCCTGCTGGCGCAGGTTGGACAGCTGCCCGCCGGGGATCTCGTGGTCGTACACCCGGCCCGTGGGCCCGGGCAGACCCGACTCGAACGGCGAGTACAGCGCGCGCACGGCCTCCCAGTAGGGCTCGAGGTCGGTCACCGACCGCAGGTCGAGCCCGGTGTCCCGGTCCGTGAACTCGAGCGCCGCCACGAGCGCGGACATCGAGACCTGGCTCGTGGTGCCGGCAAGGGCGGCGCTCGCCGTGTCGACGGCGTCCACACCGGCCGCGGACGCCGCGAGCAGGGTCGCGAGCTGGCCGCCCACGGTGTCGTGGGTGTGCAGGTGGACAGGCTGGTCGAAACGCTCACGCAGCGCGGTGACGAGCGTCGCGGCCGCGGCGGGGCGCAGCAGCCCGGCCATGTCCTTGATGGCGATGATGTGGGCGCCGGCCTCGACGATCGAGTCCGCGAGGTTCAGGTAGTAGTCGAGGGTGTACAGGTCCTCCGCCGGGTCGGAGAGGTTGCCCGTGTAGCACAGCGCGACCTCGGCGACCGCGGTGCCCGTCTCGAGCACGGCGTCGATCGCGGGGCGCATCTGCTCGACGTCGTTGAGCGCGTCGAAGATGCGGAAGATGTCGAGGCCCGTCGCCGCGGCCTCGCGGACGAAGGCCGTCGTGACGGCCGTCGGGTACGGCGTGTAGCCCACCGTGTTGCGGCCGCGCAGCAGCATCTGCAGCGCCTGGTTGGGCATCGCCTCGCGCAGCCGGGCGAGCCGCTCCCACGGGTCCTCGCCGAGGAAGCGCAGCGCGACGTCGTACGTCGCCCCACCCCACGCCTCGACGGAGAACAGCGGCGAGAGCGTGCGCGCGACCACGGGACCGGCGGCCACGAGGTCGTACGTGCGCACCCGCGTCGCGAGGAGCGACTGGTGCGCGTCACGGAACGTCGTGTCCGTGACGGCGAGGGCCTGCTGCCCGCGCAGCGACTGCGCGAAGCCCTGCGGCCCGAGCTCGAGGAGCCGTTGCCGCGAGCCCGCCGGCGCATCGACGCGCGGGTCGACCTTGGGCAGCTTCGCGATCGGGGCGATGAGGATGGGCGGGGTGCCGTGGGGCCGGTTGACCGTGATGTCACCGAGGTAGTCGAGGAGCCTCGTGGCGCGGTTGGCGCTCACGCGTGCGGCGAGCAGCTCGGGCCGCTCGTCGATGAACGACGTCGACAGGTCGCCCGCCTGGAACTGCGGGTCGTCGAGGACAGCCTGCAGGAACGGGATGTTGGTGCGCACCCCGCGGATGCGGAACTCGGCGAGGGCACGCCGCGCCCGGCGCACCGCCGTCGGGAAGTCCCGGCCGCGGCACGTGAGCTTGACGAGCATCGAGTCGAAGTGGCCGGAGATCTCCGCGCCGGCGCTCGCCGTCGCGCCGTCCAGACGCACGCCGGCGCCACCGGGCGAGCGGTAGGCGATGATCCTGCCCGTGTCCGGGCGGAACCCGTTGGCCGGGTCCTCCGTGGTGATGCGCGTCTGCATCGCGAAGCCGTTGACCCGCACGGACTCCTGCGTGATGCCGAGGTCGTCGAGGGTCTCCCCGGCGGCGATCCGCAGCTGTGAGGAGACGAGGTCGATGTCGGTCACCTCCTCGGTGACCGTGTGCTCGACCTGGATGCGCGGATTCATCTCGATGAAGACGTGCGTGCCGGCCCGCTCCCCCGCAGTGTCCACGAGGAACTCGACCGTGCCGGCGTTCTGGTAGCCGATGTGCCGGGCGAAGGCGACGGCGTCCTCGCACAGCTTCGCGCGCAGCTCCGGGTCGAGGTCCGGCGCCGGCGCGATCTCGATGACCTTCTGGTGGCGCCGCTGGACGGAGCAGTCGCGCTCGAACAGGTGCACCACGCCGCCGGCGGCGTCGGCGAGGATCTGCACCTCGATGTGCCGCGGGCGGATGACGGCCTGCTCGAGGAACACCCGCGCGTCGCCGAAGGCACTCTCGGCCTCACGCATCGCCGCGTTGATCGACTCGGCGAGGTTGGCGGGGTCGACCACCTTGCGCATGCCGCGACCGCCACCACCGGCGACGGCCTTGACGAAGAGCGGGAAGCCGATCCCCTCGGCCTGGGCCACGAGCTCGTCCACGTCGTCGCTCGGCTCGGTCGACTCGAGGACGGGCAGACCGGCCTCGCGGGCGGCGCGGAGCGCGCTCACCTTGTTCCCGGTGAGCTCGAGCACCTCGGCCGGCGGCCCGACGAAGACGATGCCCTCGGCCGCACAGCGCCGGGCGAGCTCGGGGTTCTCCGAGAGGAATCCGTAGCCCGGGTAGACGGCGTCCGCCTCGGCCTCGCGAGCCACCCGGAGGATCTCGTCGATGTCGAGGTAGGCCCGCACGGGGTGGCCCTGCTCCCCCACCGGGTACGCCTCGTCGGCCTTGAGGCGGTGCTCGGAGTTGCGGTCCTCGTGCGGGAAGATCGCCACCGTCCGAGCACCGAGCTCGTAGGCGGCGCGGAAGGCGCGTACGGCGATCTCAGCCCGATTGGCCACGAGAACCTTGGCGAACACCATGAACCTCCAGAGACAACGAGGGTTGAGGAGACTGAATCTTGCCACGCGCCGGACTAAGCAGGCGTTCCTGCCCATCCTGCGGCTACGGTGGGAGGCGTGCTGGTGCTCGGGGTGTGCAGCCTCAAGGGAGGCGTGGGCAAGACGTCGGTGACCCTCGGACTGGCCTCTGCGGCACTCGCTCGTGGCATCCGCACCCTCGTGATCGACCTCGACCCGCAGGGTGACTCCACGATGGCGCTCGCTCCCCCGGCCGACGTGGAGGCGCTCGACATCGCCGCGGTGCTCGACTCGCCGGGATACGACACGATCCAGCGTGCGCTCGCGACGAGCGGCTGGGCCCCGGAAGGACTCGACCTCCTGCGCGGCTCGGAGGACTCGGCCCGCCACGACGGCGTCGACATCCCCGCCCAGAACGTGGGGCGCCTCTCGGAGATCCTCTCGATGGTCTCCGGCTACGACCTCGTGCTCGTCGACTGCCCACCGTCGCTCGGCGGGCTCACCCGCACGGGACTCTCGGCGTGCGACCGCGCCGTCGTCGTCACCGAGCCCGGCCTCTTCGCCGTCATGGCCGTCGCGCGGGCACTGCGCACGATCGACCAGCTGCGTCGCTCGGGCGCCACGCAGGTCCAGCCCCTCGGCATCGCCGTGAACCGGGTGAAGACGCGGTCCGTCGAGCAGGAGTTCCGGCTCGAGGAGCTCAAGACGCTGTACGGGCCGCTCGTGCTGAGCCCCGTGGTCCCGGAGCGGGCCGCCCTCCAGCAGGCCCAGGGCGCCGCGGTGCCGATCCACGCATGGCCCGGAGCGGCGGCACGCGTGGTCTCCTACGCGTTCGACCAGCTGCTCGACCGCGCGATGCGCGCGCCGCGCTGACGACGGCGCCGGGACTAGACGGCGTTGCGCGCGCGCCGAGCGGCGAGCTCGTCGGCGACCGAGGTGGAGTGGTCCTCCGCGCGCTCCGTGGGAAGCTCGGCGAGGCTGCCTTCGACCTCGCGCCAGACGCGGCCGACGGCGATGCCGAAGACGCCCTGGCCGCCCTGGACGAGGTCGATCACCTCGTCGGCGGACGTGCACTCGTAGACGCTCGCGCCGTCGGACATGAGCGTGATCTGGGCGAGATCCTCGACACCGCGCTCGCGCAGGTGGCTCACGGCGGTGCGGATCTGCTGCAGGGAGACGCCCGTGTCGAGCAGGCGCTTGACGACCTTGAGCACGAGGATGTCGCGGAACGAGTACAGACGCTGCGTCCCAGAGCCCATCGCCGGGCGGACCGTCGGCTCGACGAGACCCGTGCGCGCCCAGTAGTCGAGCTGCCGGTAGGTGATGCCCGCCGCACGGCACGCCGTCGGACCGCGGTAACCCTCGTCCGCGTCGAGCTCGGGAAGCTCGTCACCGAAGAGCAGGCCCTGGACGCGCTGCGGCACCGCGCCGGTCAGGGCTTCGCTGCCTTCGATGCCGCTCACGGTGCCTCCAAGAGTGTGTCGACCGGGTGCTGCACCGGCCCTGCGCTGTCCAGGTAACGCTATGGCCCGCGGTGGGGGCCGTCAACGATCACCCCGCGTGTCGCGCCGAGAAGTCTCGACGTGAACTTCAAGGTGAAGGTTCTTGGCCCTCCTCGCCCTCGAAGTCCTCCGGCTCGACGCCCTCGAGGAACTCCCGAAACTTCTCCAGCTCCTGCTCCTCGTCCCCGGACGCCGCCTCCACGCCGGCCAGGGCGAGCACCTCCGCGGCGCACATCACGGGGCTCCCGGTCCGCACCGCGACCCCGATCGCGTCCGAGGCCCGCGAGTCCACCCGTACCCCCGAGGCGAGGACGAGGGCCGCGTGGAACACACCGTCCACGAGCTGGGTGATCTCCACGTGGTCGAGCGAGTTCCCGGTGGCCTCGATGACGCTGCGCAGCAGGTCGTGGGTCAAGGGCCGCAGCGGGACCACTCCCTCGACGGCCACGGCGATCGACGTCGCCTCCGCCGGTCCGACGACGATCGGCAGCACGAGGCGGCTCTCCGGGTCGTGGAGCAGCACGACGAGGTCCTCGGCGGGCAGGTGGCGGCGCACACCAGCGACGTCGAGCGGGACCAGCTCACCATCGTCTTCACGCACGGCTCCACGCTACGTCGCCGCGCCCCCCGTTGCCGGTCAAACGGGCGGTGCTACGTGTCGAGCTGTGCCACGCCGCCGCGCACGAGCGCGGTGTGCAGCTGGGCGCACAGCTCACCCACCTCCGCCGCGACGGTGCCGGCCCGCGCACGCGCCGACGGGCTGCGCTGGCTGCGCCACGGGGCGACGAGCTGTTCGACGACGTCGACCTGGCGGTCCGCCGCCTGACGGAAGGACCGCAGGTGGCGGGCGTCGATCCCGTGCTCGGCCAAGGAGGCGGCGATGCGCACCACCTCGCGCGCTCCCGGCTCGAGGTGGCGGTCCGTGAGCGTCAGGACCCCGGCGTCGACGAGTCCGGTGACGAAGGCCACCTCGAGCCCGAGGTCGAGCGCGAGCGAGTCCACCGTGTCCGGCTCGTCCGCGCCCGCGTGCGGGATCTCGCCGTCCTGCGCCGCGAGGTGCGGCGTGAGGCCCTCGGAGCTGCGACCTGCGTCGAGGTCCGCGAGCTGTTCCCTGATGACCTTGAGCGGCAGGTAGAGGTCCCGCTGCTGGCGCAGGACGTAGCGCAGGCGCTCGACGTCGGCGGGGCTGTACTGGCGGTAGCCCGCGGGGGTGCGCACGGGTGTGACGAGCCCTTGCTCCTCGAGGAAGCGCAGCTTGGAGTGGCTCACCGCCGGGAAGTCGGACCCGAGTGCCGTGAGCACGTCCGAGATGCGCATCGTGGCGTGCCGGGAGATGCCCTGCGGCCAGGGCTCGGCGCTGACGGTCTGGCGCGGTGCGGGTGCTTGCGGCTGTGCGGGCGCGGGACGAGCCGCGCGATGTGGTGCTGGGGCCATCAGGCGTCGGCGTCCGCGGCGGTGCCCTGGTCGGCCGCACGCTGGTAGCGCACCGGGCTCGGGTGGAACGTCATCCGGAACTTGCCGATCTGGACCTCGTCGCCGGCGCGGAGCAGCACCGACTCGATGCGCTCCCGGTTGACGTAGGTGCCGTTGAGCGATCCGACGTCACGCACCACGAAGTCGTCGAGCTCACGGACGAACTCGGCGTGGCGACGCGAGACCGTCACGTCGTCGAGGAAAATGTCGGCCCCCTCGGACCGACCGGCGAGGGTGCGCTCGGCGTCGAGCAGGAACCGCGCGCCGGAGCTGGGCCCACGTTCCACGATGAGCAGCGCTGACGTGCGTGGCAGAGCGGCGACGGCGTCCTTGTCCTCGACGGACAGGCCGCGCAGCCCGGGGTCCGCCTCCGTGGGCAGGACGGCACCGATGGACACCGTCGTGTCCGTGGTGTGCGGTTCGGCCACAGGGTTCTCGGGCGTCGGCGTCTGCTCGCTCATCGCACCTCAATCATTCGTCTCGACTCGTGCTGCCCACCACCCTATGCGCAGCGCGCGGGGTTGCGTAGGCCCAGTCGAAGCATCGGCACCCGCGGGGTCGTGGTTGAGGGCTCAGCCCGCGTCCGGCGCGGGGCTCGCGAAGCGGTGCTCGTGCGGAACCCGCGTGGCCGTCACCGTGACCTCGTCCGAGGTCGTCACGGTGGCCGCGGCGCCCTGGCTGCGCACGAGGGACAGCGCGCCACCGGGGATCTCGAGCGCCTGGGAGACGGTGTGGGAGTCCCCGATCACGAGCCAGACGGCGGGGTTGCCCACGAGGGCCCCGTCGACCAGGACCCCGTCGGGCCCGTCGAGGAAGAACGTCTCGGCGGTGACGCGGCGACCGTCGACCTGCACGGCCTCGGCCCCCGCGTTACGCAGCTCGGTCAGGATCGTCACGTACGTCGAGGCGGTCAGGCTGCGGTTCGGGTCGTTGACGGTGAGCGAGATGCCGGGGCCGACGGCGGGAAGCCGGCCCGACAGCACCCCTTGCGTGCCCGCACGCACCGTCGCCGCCTCGAGCGCGGCCTGCTGCTGGTTCGTGCCGCTGGCAAGGTCGTCGCGCGTGCGCTCGAGCTCCGTGACGCGGGTACGCAGCTCGCGCGAGTGGTCGGTCGTCTCCTCGAGCAGCTGCACGAGGTCGGACTGGCGCAGCGCGGAGAGCCCGCTCGACTGGGTATGGCGCACCTGGGTGACGAGCGCGAAGCCGAGCAGCGCGCACAGCAACCCGGTCAGCAGGTGGCTCGCGCTCGCCTGCGGGCGCAGGCTGCGCAGGATGACGCCCCACGAGTCCCGCGTCGTGGGCTCCGGTCGCTCGGGCGGTTGGGGTGGGGCCATGGCTAGGCCTTGAACAGGTGGCGGCGGATCGCGGCGGCGTTGGCGAAGATGCGGATGCCGAGGACGACGACGACGGCGGTCGACAGCTGCGTGCCCACCCCGAGCTGGTCCCCGAGGAACACGATGAGCGCGGCGAGCACGACGTTGGACAGGAACGACACGACGAAGACCTTCTCGTCGAAGATCCCGTCGAGCTGGGCGCGCAGACCGCCGAACAGGGCGTCGAGCGCCGCGATGACGGCGATCGGCAGGTAGGGCTGGACCCCCACGGGCACGGTCGGCTCCAGGAGGAGGCCGGCGACGACGCCCAGCACCAGTCCGAGCACGGCGATCATGTGCCCTCCTCCTCGTCGTCGGGCACCGGCAGGGGTGCCGCTCGGTCAAGCGTAGGCGCTGCGGACGCGGGGGCGATGAGGCTCGACGCGACCTCGACCGTCGAGGAGATGTCGTAGACGCCCCGGAGCAGCGCGAGGTGGTCGCGCGCCGCGGTGCCGGCGAAGCGTGTGGGCAGCCGGTCGGGATCACCGATCGCCTCGACCACGTAGGGACCTGCGAGCGGGACGAGGTCCACGAGCACGGCCTGGCCCGCGGAACGGATCGCGGTGAGGCCTGTGACCCGGATCCCGTTGACGCTCATCGCCTCGGCCCCCGCGGCCCACAGTCCGTTCACGACGATGCGGAGGTCGGAGTCGTGGACCCGACGGTCGATGTCTCCCTCGTCAGCGTTCGGTGCGTCCGCGAGCGTCACCCGGACGCCGGGGCCCTGCAGCGCGACGGCCCCCGAGGCCGCCTCGTCGACCGTGAGCTGGGCGAGCAGCTCGGGGTCGGTCGCCTCGAGGGCGGTGTTCTGCAGCCGCTGGATCTCGATGTCGAGGGCGGCGAGCTGCTGCTCGCTCTCGCTCACCTCGAGGCTGCGCCGGGTGACCTCCTCCTCCAGCACGGCCCGCGCCTGGACCACGGCGGGCTGCGGTGCCCGGAGAGTCGAGGCCGCCGTCACGGTGAGGGCGCCGAGCGCGACGGCGAGCACGGCGAGCAGGATCACGCCCCCGGCGGTGCGCCGGGGGCGCCCCTCGGTGGTCCGGCGACGCGCCGCCGCCTCGTACCCGGGGTCGAGCGGGCGCGCGAGCACGCTCGTGAGCAGGCCCATCGACGCCGCGAAGGCGCCGCGTGCCTCGTCGACGCGCGGCTCACGCTCCGACATCGCGCCCCGCCGTCACGTGGCGACCTCCGGGGCGCGCAGGAGCGTCGCCGCCTGACGCGCGTAGAGGACGGCCGCGATCCAGTACAGGGCGATCCCCCACCACGCGAACGCCCAGCCGGCGGCGTGCGCCACGGTGCTCACGAGGCCCTCCCACTGGGCGAGCAGCAGCAGGGGGAAGGCGTAGAGCAGGGCGAACGTGCCCGCCTTGCCCACGAAGTGCACGGGGAGCGGCCCGTAGCCCCGGCGGGCGAGCGCGGGCAGCAGCAGGGCGAGGAGCACGTCGCGCCCGACGATGACCAGCACGAGCCACCACGGCACGACGTCGCGCCACGCGAGCAGCACGAGCGTGACGAGGATGTAGAGCCGGTCCGCCGCGGGGTCGAGCATCGTGCCGAGGCGCGAGCTCTGGTGGAAGCGCCGGGCGATGGCACCGTCGAGCCAGTCGGAGAACCCCGCGACGGCGAGGACGCCGAGCGCCGCGAGGTCGTGCCCCTGGATGATGAGCCACGCGAACACGGGCACGAGGACGAGCCGGGCGATGCTGATCGCGTTCGGCACCGTCCAGATCCGGTCCGGCGGCCGGGTCATTCGCTCGCCAGCACCGAGGTGAGCGCGGCCACGAAGGAGTCGACGTCGTCGGCCGTCGTGTCGAACGAGCACATCCATCGGACCTCGCCGCTCGCCGCGTCCCAGTCGTAGAACCGGAAGTGCTCACGCAGCCGGTCCGCGATCCCAGCAGGCAGCACGGCGAAGACGGCGTTCGCCTGCGTCGCCTGCGTGAGCCGCACCCCGGGGAGCTGCTCGACGCCGGCTCGCAGCCGCGTCGCCATGGCGTTCGCGTGCCCGGCCGAGCGCTGCCACAGGTCGTCCGCGTACAGCGCGAGGAGCTGGGCGGAGAGGAACCGCATCTTCGACCCGAGCTGCATGTCGAGCTTGCGCAGGTACGTCAGCGTCTGCACCTGGTCGGGATCCGCGACGACGATCGCCTCCGCGCCCAGGAGGCCGTTCTTCGTGCCGCCGAGCCCGACCACGTCGACGCCGAGCGCGGTCGTGGTCTCGCCGAGCCCGACACCGAGCGTCACCGCCGCGTTCGAGAGCCGGGCGCCGTCGACGTAGAGCTTCATGCCGAGCCCGTGGGCGTGCTCGGCGAGCGCACGGACCTCCTCCGGCGAGTACACGGTGCCGAGCTCGGTGGCCTGCGTGATCGCGACGACCCCGGGCTGGACGTGGTGCTCGTCCCCGAAGCCCCATGCCTCCCGGTCCACGAGCTCGGGGGTCAGCTTGCCGTCCTCGCTCGCCACGGGCAGCAGCTTGATCCCGGCGACGCGCTCGGGTGCACCGCCCTCGTCGACGTGGATGTGGGCCGTCGTCGTGCAGATGACCGCGCCCCAGCGCGGGAGCATCGACTGCAGCGCGACGACGTTCGCCCCCGTGCCGTTGAACACGGGGAACGTGTGGGCGCCCTCGCCGAAGTGGCGGCGCATCACGTCCTGCAGCGCGGCCGTGTAGTCGTCAGCGCCGTAGGCCCCCTGGTGCCCGCCGTTCGCGGCGACGAGCGCCTCGAGCACCTCGGGGTGCACCCCGGCGTAGTTGTCCGACGCGAAGCCCCGCGTGTCGCGGTCGTGCAGTGTGTTCACCTGCACAGTCTCCCGCACCGCGCGTCGCCCAGGGGCCAGGCGCGGGCTGCGTGCCGCGCGCTCACCCCGTGATGCCGGACGTCGAGGCGACGACGTCGGCGATCTTGCGAGCGAGCGCCTCGTGGAACATCGAGAGCGGGAACTCGTCGGCCAGGACGGCGTCGGTCATCTCCTTGAGCGGCCCGGACACGGGCAGCGCGTCGGGCCCCTTGGCCCACCGCGAGGCCGGGTGGGGTGTGACGGTGCCGGAGACGAGCTCGTAGGCGGCGAGCCAGTGCGCGATCTTGGGTCGGTCGATCGAGCGCCAGTACAGCTCCTCGATCTCGGCGCCGAGGGCGAGGACGGCCTCCGGGAGCCGGGGCCAGTCGACCGTGAGGCGGTTGTCGGTCCAGTGCACGACGCGGCGCTGGTGGAGCCACGCGAAGAGGAGCTGACCGCCGAGCCCGTCGTAGTTGCGCACGCGCGGACCCGTGACGGCGAAGCGGAACACCCGGTCGAAGAACACCGCGTACTGCACGAGCCGCGCGTGCGCGACTCCCTGCGCCTCGAGCGCCACGGACTCGCGGAACGCGGTCAGGTCGCAGCGCAGCTCCTCGAGCGCGTAGAGGAAGAACGGCATGCGCTGCTTGATCATGAACGGGTCGAACGGCAGGTCGCCGCGCATGTGGGTGCGGTCGTGGATGAGGTCCCACATGACGAACGTGTGCTCGGCGAGGTGCTGGTCGGCGAGCAGGCGCTCCGCGTCGGGCGGCAACGGCAGGCGCACCGTCGCCGCCGCGGCGCTGACGACCGTGCGGAATCGTGCCGCCTCGCGGTCGGCGAAGATCGCGCCCCACGTGAAGGTCGGCACCTGGCGCATCGCGACCGTCTCGGGGAAGAGCACGGCCGAGTTCGTGTCGTAGCCCGCCGTGAAGTCGAGGAACCGGATCGGCACGAAGAGCTTGTTGGAGTACGCACCCGCTTCGAGGTCCGCGACGAACCGCGGCCAGATCACCTCGACGAGCACGGCCTCGACCTTGCGGTCCGTGCGGCCGTTCTGCGTGTACATCGGGAACATCACGAGGTGGCGCAGCCCGTCCTCGCGCGCCAGCTCGGGACGGAACGCGACGAGGGAGTCGTAGAAGTCGGGGACGCCGAGCCCCTGCTCGCGCCAGCGCTGCAGGTCCTTGCCGAGGGCCAGGAGGTACTCGTCGTCGTGCGGGAACCGAGGCGCGAGGCTCGCGACGTGGGCGGCGATCTGCGTCACGAGAGCACGCGCACGGTCATGGTCGCCCGTGACCGCGCCGTCGGACCCCTGCAGCTCCTGCAGCTCGGCGACGGCCGACTTGAGGCCGAGCCACGCGGGGTCCGCGACGAGCTCGGGTGCGCGCCGCGCGGTCTCGGCCGGCGCCGGTGCGCGCCGGGTCGCCCAGACGATCGCGTTGCGGGCCACGACCCGCGCGAGGGGTTCCGAGCTGGCGAGGACGTCGACACCGAGGATGGCGATCCGCCCGGCGGCGTCGTCCGTCCGCTCGACGAGCGCGGCCGCCACCGGCCCGGGTGCGCCGGGGCTGCCCGCGATGCGCAGCGCGGCGGCCGCGGGGGGCGCGACGTCGAGCGCGGCCCGCACGCTCAGCTGGGGTGTGCCGGCCCAGGCGAGCAGGTCCGGTCCCTCGATACCTGCCGGCACGATCGCATGGCTGCCCGCCACGGGGCCGTCGGAGCCGACCCCCGCGGTCGCGAGGAGCGCCGCCGCGCCGTCGCCGACGTCGGCGCCGTCGAGGAGCACCACGGCTCCCGCACCCGCACCGAGAGCGACGGGACCGGCCTCGGGACCCACGACGACGACGTCGGCCGCCGCGGGATCGGTGACGAGCTCGAACCCGTGTGTCGTGAGCTCCGCGGCGAGGGCCGCTGCGCCGGGCAGCGCCGGACCCTGGGGCAGCCCTGCGAGGTGGACGGATCCGAACAGCGCCATTGCTGCCTCCTGGTGGGGGAACGTGGCCGGGCGAGTGTTACTGCACAGTACGTTTCCGCCCCGCTCCCCCGCAACGCCCGCTCCCGGAACACTCCCCGGAGACGACGAAGCGGCGGGCGGGGAAGACTCCCCACCCGCCGCTTCGCAGGTCGCTACTTGCTGACGGCGTTCTTCAGGACGGAGCCTGCGGAGATCTTCACGCCGAAGCCGGCGGGAATCTCGATGGACTCGCCCGTGCGCGGGTTGCGGCCCGTGCGCGCGGCGCGCTCGACGCGCTCGACACTGAGCAGGCCCGTCAGCTTGACGGCCTCGCCCTCGGCGAGCGAGGACACGAGGATCTCCTGCAGTGCGGTCACGGCGGCGTCAGCCTGCGTCTTGTTCAGGCCAGCCTTCTCGGCGATCGCTGCCACGACGTCGCTGCGGTTCAGTGCCATGAAAAGCTCCTTCGGATCGTGCGGTCGACTTTCGACCGCCCACGGAACTATAAGGGTCGCAGGACCCGCGGCATTGCACCGATCCCGGCGCGTGTCGCTCCGTGAGATCAGGAGAGCTCGCGGCACGAGCGGCACGTGCCGAACAGCTCGAGGGTGTGCGAGATGTCCGAGAAGCCGTGTTCGGCTGCCATCGCGTCGGCCCAGCGCTCCACGCTCGGGCCGTCGATCTCGACCGCCGTGCCACAGCTGCGGCACACGAGGTGGTGGTGGTGGGCCTTGCGCTCGCACAACCGGTAGAGCGCCTCGCCGTCGGAGGCGAGCAGCATGTCGACCTCGCCCGCGTCGCTGAGCGCCTGCACCGCCCGGTACACCGTGGCCAGCCCGACCGTCGAGCCCTGCGCCCGCAACAGGTCGTGCAGCTGCTGGGCGCTGCGGAACTCGTCGAGGCCACCGAGCAGGTCGAGAATCTCGACCCGCTGGCGGGTCTGCCGCTGGCGGACGGTCACCAGGCACTCCTTCTCACTCGTCCGGGGTACTCGCCCCATGCTACGTGGGCCGCCGCTCGGGGTGCGGAACGCCCCCGGGAGTGCCACGGTGGAAGCAAGCCGTGACCTGCACGGCCGCGAACGTGAAAGGACCCCTCCTCATGGCCAGCAAGCGCCTGCCGAAGTACACCGTCCCCTCGCTGACCCCCACCGAGGGCGCGAAGGTCGCCGAGGCGCTCCAGGGCAGGCTCCACGCCCTCAACGACCTCGCGCTCACGCTCAAGCACGTGCACTGGAACGTCGTCGGCCCGCACTTCATCGCGGTCCACGAGATGATCGACCCGCAGGTCGTCGCCGTGCGCGAGATGGTCGACGCGATCGCCGAGCGCATCGCCACCCTCGGCGTGGCTCCCGTGGGCACACCCGGCGCGCTCGTGACGGAGCGCACGTGGGAGGACTACCCGCTCGGCCGGGCCTCGACGACGGACCACCTGAGCGAGCTCGACAAGGTCTACGTCGGCATCGTCACGTCGCACCGCGAGGCGGCCGACGCCGTCGCCGACCTCGACGACGTCACGAACGACCTGCTCATCGGCCACCTGCACGAGCTCGAGCTGTTCCACTGGTTCATCCGGGCGCACCTGGAGTCGGCCGGTGGCTCCCTCAAGAGCTGAGGGATCGACGACGGCGGGGGTGCCGCTCGCGCCGCGCCGCCGCTCGGTCGTGGTGCGCGGCATCGCGACGGCGGCGCTCGCCGCCTTCGTCCTGGCCGGGGCCACGGGCCTGTTCGGCGAGCGCGTCGCGGTGGTGCGCGCCGACGACGGCGAGGGCCGATCGCTCGCCGTGACCTACGCCCCGGTGGTGCGCGGCGGGCTCGACGTCCCGTGGCGCGTCGAGCTCGAGGACCCGCGTGGGCTGCCGGACGAGGTGGTGCTCGCCGTCGACCCCGCGTACTTCCAGATGTTCGAGAGCCAGCGCTTCTACCCCGAGCCCGCTGCGGAGGCGCGCGACGGCGAGACCTGGCAGCTCACCTTCGACACGACCGGAGGCACGTCGCTCGTGGTCGAGTTCGACGCCTACGTCCAGCCGCGGTTCACCGGCGGGCGGACGGGCAGCGTCACCGTCGTGGACGGTTCCCGCCCCCACCTGGCCGTGCACTTCAGCACCGCCCTCATGCCCTGAGGAGCCTCACATGGAAGTCGTGGTCAGAGCCGTCATCGTGTTCGTCTTTCTCTGGGTCGTCACACGCATCGTGGGCCGTTCGACCCTCGGCGAGCTGAGCACCTTCGAGCTGATCCTGTTCATCACGATGGGCGACCTCGTGCAGCAGGGCGTGACGCAGCAGGACTTCACGATGACGTCCGCGGTGCTCGCGGTGGGCACGTTCGCGCTCCTCACGATCGCGCTGTCGTGGATCAACGCGCGGGTCGGCGCGTTGCGGCCGATCACCCACGGTGAACCCGTTGTCGTCGTCCTCGACGGCACTCCGCTCGTGCGCACGATGCGCACCGAACGCCTCTCACCGGACGACTTGTTCGCCGCCGCACGGACCGAGGGGATCGAGAACATCGGCGACATCCGCATGGCGGTGCTCGAGGCGAACGGTCAGCTCAGCTTCTTCACCGGCGGCGGCGCGCCGGGCGGCGCGAGCGAGAAGCCGGACGCCGGATGAGCGCGCTCCAGGTGGGCCGGGTGACGATGCGGCACCCCGAGAAGGTCATGTACCCGTCGACGGAGACCACCAAGGGCGATCTCGTCGAGTACCTCACCGCCGTCGCGCCGATGCTGCTCGCCCAGCTGCGTGACCGTCCCGTCACCCGGGTGCGCCTGCCCGACGGAGTCGACGGGGAAAGGTTCTTCGAGAAGAACGTCCCGCGTGGCGCCCCCGACTGGCTGCGTCATCAGCGGCTGCACGCCGCCCCCGGCGGGCCCGACGAGGGCAAGGAGCTCAACCTGCCGTTCCTCGACGACCTCGACGGCCTCGTCTGGGCGCTCAACCTCGGCGCGCTCGAGCTGCACACCCCGCAGTGGCGGGTGGGGCCCCGCGGCGGCGTGCGCCGTCCCGACCGGTTCGTCGTCGACCTCGACCCCGGTCCTCCCGCCGGGCTCGCGGAGTGTGCGAAGGTCGCGCGGCTCGTCGCGGAGCGGCTGCGCGCGGACGGACTCGACCCCGTGCCCGTGACCTCGGGCAGCAAGGGGTTGCAGCTCTACGCGGCCCTCGACGGACGCACGGACGTCATGGCGGTCCACGCCTACGGCCGGGATCTCGCGCGATCGCTCGCGGCCGAGCACCCGGACCTGATCCTGTCCCAGTCCAGCCGCGACCAGCGCGAGGGCCGGGTGTTCATCGACTGGTCCCAGAACCACCCCGCGAAGACGACGATCACGCCCTACTCGCTCCGCGCCCGGGAGCGGCCGAACGTCGCCGCCCCGCGCACGTGGGAGGAGCTGGACGATCCCGGGCTCGACCAGCTCGGCTTCCGCGAGGTCATGGACAGGGTCGCGGAGCACGGCGACCTCTATCCGTGGGGTGCTGCTCACAGGTTCCTTTAAGGCGTCCTCCTAGCGTGCGGGCAGGTACCCGCCGCCCGGCACACCCCGCCGGGCCGACTCGAGGAGCTCGCCGATGCACCCCCCGCTTGCCGCGACACCTGCGCCAGGACTTCGCCCGCTCACCTTCCTCGCGGCGTCCGTCGCCGTCCTGGCGCTCGCCGTGGGCACCATGCCCGGCGCCGAGGCGAAGAGCCCGAAGCCGCACACGACGCGGGTGTCGGTGACGACCGGAGGCTTCCATCCCGGCCATGGTTCGAACCACCGGCAGCGCGCCGGCGAGCGGCGCACGGTGAGCGCCAACGGGCGGTTCGTCGTCTTCGAGGGGTACTCCCCCCTCGTCAAGGGCCAGAAGCAGCTCGAGAACCAGATCGTCCTGCGTGACCGCAAGCTCGGCACCTCGACCCTCATCTCGAAGAGCTCGAAGGGCAAGAAGGCGAACAGGTCGAGCTATAACCCGCAGATCTCGGCCAACGGCCGCTGGGTGGCGTTCGACTCGCTCGCCACGAACCTCGTGCCCCGGGACACCAACGGTGTGAGCGACGTGTTCCTGCACGACACGAAGACGGGTGCGACGACGCGCGTCAGCGTCGACAGCGCCGGCAAGCAGGTCAAGGGCACCCACGGCAGCTCGGCGCCCTCGCTCAGCGCCAACGGCCGGTACATCACCTACGGCTCCGACGCCCCGGGTCTCGCCCCGGGCGACAGCCGCGGCCAGCAGGCCTACCTCTACGACCGGTCCAGGAAGAAGACCGAGCTCGTGAGCGTCGGCGGCGACGGCGTCCCGATGCACTCGATGGACTTCACGTCCGTGAGCGCCGACGGCAACGTCGTGGCGTTCGTCTCCCTGCACCGCAGCTCGAACCCGCAGATGTACGTGCGCGATCGCAAGGCCCGCACGACGACGACGTACCTGCCGGACGACCGGCACCGGGTGTACAGCCCGTCGGTGAGCTCGGACGGCCGGTCCATCGCCTTCCGTACCGCCGCCCCGCTCGACCCGAGGGACACCAACCGGGACGAGGACGTCTACGTGCTCGATCGCAGGACGGGATCGCACACCCTCGCGAGCAGGTCCTCCGCGGGTCGTGGCGGCAACGGCCGGAGCCTCGACCCGACGATCAGCGCGAACGGTCGCTACGTGGTGTTCCAGTCCGTCGCGACCAACCTCGTCGCGAAGGACACCAACAAGGCGTCCGACGTCTTCCGCCACGACCTGCGCACCGGGAAGACGATCCGCGTGAGCGTGCGCAGCAACGGCAAGCAGATCACGCTCAACTCCTACACCGGCTCGATCAACGCCAACGGTCAGCACGTCGCCTTCGAGTCCTACGGCAGCAACGTGGCGAAGCCGACGACGGGCAGCTGGGCCCAGGTGTACGTCCGCGCGCTCGACGGCAAGCTGCCGACCCTGCTCGCGAAGACCAAGAAGCTCGCGAGCTCGGTCAAGCCCGGCAAGACGCTCACCATCAAGACCTCCGGCATCGCCAAGGGGCAGAAGCTCACCGTGAGGTGGAAGCCGAGCAAGGGCAAGGCGCTCACGCGCACCGTCAAGGTGAGCAAGAACCGGATCAAGGTGAAGGTCCCGCGCAGGGGCACCTACACGGTCACCGTGACCTACGACCGGTTCCAGCTCGCGAAGAGGACCGTGCGAGTGCGGTAGTCAGCTGTCGAGCCAGACGCGCCGCGACGGCAGGAGTGCCTCGAGCTCCGCCCAGATCTCCTCGGGCAGGACGGCACTGGCCGACTCCACCGTCGCGGCGACCCGGTCCGGGTGGCTCATGCCCACGATCGTCGTGGCGAAGCGCGGGTCGCGCGTCGAGAACTGCAGCGCCGCGGTGCGCAGGTCCGTGCCGTGCGCCTCGCACACCGCGTCCATGGCACGGGCGGCCTCGACGAGCTCCGGCGGTGCCTGCCGGTAGCCGTAGCTCGTGTTGCCCTGGGCGGACTTGGCGAGGATGCCTGCGCCGTAGACGGCGGCGTTGAAGACGGCCATGCCCTGGCCGAGCGCCTGGTCGATGATGTCCCCGGCGCTGCGGTCGAGCAGCGACCAGCGGGAGTGGGTGAGCAGGACGTCGAAGACGCCGAGGTCCAGGTACCGCGCCATCACCCGCGAGTCGCCGCCGGCCAGACCGATCGCGCCGACCTCCCCCGCCTCGCGCAGCCCGACGAGCGTGTCGACGGCACCACCGGGCGCCGTGATCTCCTCGAAGGCATGGAACTCGGGGTCGTGGAGGTGCACGAGGGGGAGCTCGTCGAGGCCGAGCCGCTCCCTGCTCTCGGCGATCGAGGCGTGCACCCGGGCACCCGAGTAGTCCGAACCCCGCGGATCCACCTTCGTCAGGACGAGAAAGTCCTCGGGCAGCCCGCCCACCGCGGCGAGGGCCTCCCCGATCCGTCGTTCGGAGTCGCCGTCCGCGTAGCCGTTCGACGTGTCGAGAGCGCGGATGGGGCTCTCGAGAGCGGCCCGGGCCGTCGCGACTCCCTCGCTCGCCGGCTCGATCGCGCCGAGCGGGCTGCCGCCGACCGTCACGGCGGTGATCGTGAGTCCCAGGTCGCCCACGGGGCGTAGCCAGTCGGCGGGCAGGGAGTGCGGCGTCGTCGTCATCGTCGTCCTTCGTGGCATCCGCACACGGCGGGGTCTGGGACCTAGTACCGGGCGGGCGCCCGCTGCTCCTTCGTAGCGTAGAGGCACGTCATGTCGGAGGAAGGACAGCCATGCCACGCGCCCTCGTCGTCTACGAGTCGATGTTCGGCAACGGTCACCGGGTCGCGGAGCGCGTCGCGGAAGGGCTGCGTCAGGGTGGCGTCGAGGTCGAGCTCGTGCGCGTGCTCGACGCCCCGGCGCGCCCCGAGGTCGACCTGCTCGTGGTCGGTGGGCCCACGCACGCCCTGGGCATGAGTCGGGCGGCGACCCGCGCGTCACGGCAGACCCACGTGGCGACGGCGGAGGATCGCGCCCGTGTCGCCGCCGAGCCGGACGCCGACACCGGTCCGGGCATCCGCGAGTACCTGCGCACCCTCGAGATCACCCCTGGCCAGCCGGTCGGCGTGTACGACACGCGCGCCACCAAGCCGGTGCCGACGGGCGCGGCGCGCGCGATCGCCCGACGCATCGTGGCCCTCGGTGCCGAGCTCGTGACGTCCGCCCGTGCGTTCCAGGTGCTGGGCATGACCGGGCCCCTCGCGGACGGCGAGGAGAGGCGGGCACTCGCGTGGGGGGTGGAGCTCGCCGCTGGGCTCGCCAAGCGCTCTCAGTCGATGTCGAGCGACTCCCCGACGGCGAGCCGGACGTAGCTCGCGCCGGTACCCGGACCGTCGGGACCGAGCAGCCGGTCCATCAGCCCGAGCCCGCGCTCGCTGAGCAAGGCGTCGTGGATCGCGAGGGTGCGCCGAGGTGCGACCGCTCGGATCCAGTCGACGAGCTCGCCCGTCCTGAGCCACGGCCCGTGCAGCGGGACGCAGAGCAGCTCCACAGGGGTCGCCGGGAAGGTGAGGGCGTCTCCGGGGTGGAAGAGCACGTCGTCGACTACGAACCCGACGTTGTGGATGCGGGGAATGTCGCGGTGGATCTCGGCGTGCCACTCCCCCACGACCCGGATCGCGAAACCCGCCACATCGAGCTGCTCGCCGTCCTCGACCGCGTGCACCCGCCCAGCCGGTGCCTCGAAGGCGTCAGCGAACGACGGGTTGGTCCACACCTGGAGGTCGGGGTTCACGGCGAGCGTCGCCCGGAGCGCGTCCTGGTCGACGTGGTCGGGGTGCGCATGGGTGACGAGCACGGCGTCGGCCCCGTCCAGCGCCGCCGGCTCGGTCCACACCCCGGGGTCGATCACGAGCGTGCGGCCGTCCTTCACCAGGCGAAGGCACGCGTGGCCGAGCTTCACGACATTCATCGGGCTCCCTCCCCGTGGCCGCCGCCCGCGGACGACACCGCGTCCGAGCCTGTCACGCGTCGGCGTCGGGTCCTGGGAGCCCCGCCGGGTCGGCGCGGATGTCGAGCTCGCGGGCAGCCTCCGAGATCTGGCGCGCAAGGGCGAGGTCTCGTCGCGAGAGCCCTTCGATGTCGTGGGACACGAGCCTCACCGTGACGGTGGCGTAGCGCAGGTCGACGTCGGGATGGTGGTTCGCCGCCTCAGCAAGCTCGGCGATCGCCTCGATGAGCTCGACACCGGCCGTGAACGAGTCCGTCCGGAAGAGAGCGGCCGCACCGGGGCCGATGACGCGCCAGTCGTCGGAGCCTGTGTCGTCAGTGAACTCGCGAGCCGAGATGCCGTCGTCACCCATGGTTCGACCGTACCCCTGGCCTCGCCACCGTGCCTGCTGCGGGCGTGGCCGGTCAGTCCGTCCTGGTCAGGACGAACACGGGGATGGTCCGATCGGTCCTGGTCTGGTAGTCCGCGTACGGCGGGTACGCCTCGACAGCGCGCGCCCACCACGTCTCGCGCTCGGCGCCGTCGGCCTCGTGGGCGACGTAGTCGTGTCGCTCGGCGCCGTCCTGCAGCTCGACGCCCGGGTGGGCGACGAGGTTGAAGTACCACTGCGGGTGCGTCGGGGCTCCGCCCCGCGAGGCGACGACGGCGTACTGCCCGTCGTGCTCGACCCGCATGAGGGCGGTCTTGCGCAAGGCCCCGGTGCGCGCGCCCCGGGTCGTGAGGACGACGACCGGACGACCCTGAAGCAGAAGGCCGTCGGTGCCCCCCGAGTCCTCGATCAGCTCCGCTTGCTTGCGTGCCCAGTCCGAGGTGCTGGGCAGGTACTCGCCTTCGAGTGGCATGGCTCTCCTTGGACGTTGTGGTGTGATGTCGTCAACCGTCGCTCGTGCTCGGATTGTTCCCGGGGGAAGCTCGAGTAGTCGTCTGTGTGCGATCGGCCAGGGAACGCCGTCTGCTGACCCGCGGACACTCCTCAGGCGGCGTGCTGGAGGAAGCGTTCGATGGTGATCTCGATGGGGCTGGCGCCCTGGGGTGGGCGCTTGATGTCGATCACGCGATCCCGAGATGCCACGGACGCTGGTTCGCTGGCCGTGGCTACGGTGGTCGGTGTCAGTGGTGCCGGTACCGCGGGTGCGGTCGAGACATACTCGTGCCCCGTGGGCGTCATCGTGGTCACGGTGTGCCGGGGCGTGTTGGGGTCGACGACCTGGGTCCAGCCGTGGGCTTGCTTGGTGTAGTTGCACCCTGCGCACAGTCCTTGACCGTTCGATGCGGTCGTCTTTCCGCCCTCCATGTAGGGCGTGATGTGGTCGGTGTGTGCGACGGGTGCGTCGCACCACGGGGTACGACACAAGCCTTGGTCACGGACTCGTAGCAGGCGGGCCAACCCGTCGGGGAACGTGCGGGCGTGCGAGTCCATCGCCACCACACCCCTGCCTGCATCGGCATACACCCTGCGCACCCACGCGCCGACCTTGGCTGCCGATCTGCGTCGGTCGACG
>Ga0160457_1000163_pt1 | contig 65478 bp, 66 predicted proteins | sample HID1972M_E6MG_FD_108242 | JGI IMG/M metagenome (GOLD analysis project Ga0160457, IMG submission 108242) | Enriched pill bug-associated microbial communities from UW Madison campus, WI, USA - HID1972M_E6 MG | ecosystem: Host-associated > Arthropoda: Insects > Digestive system > Unclassified ... | reverse complement strand
GAACTGTCGCAGTGGCACGTCAAGGTTGGCGATCTGGTCGTTGAAGATCAGGTGCTGGCGGACGTGATGACCGACAAGGCGATGGTCGATATTCCGTCGCCGGTGCATGGCAAGGTGATTGCCCTTGGTGGTCAGCCGGGTGAAGTGATGGCGGTTGGCAGTGTGCTGATCAGCATCGAGGTTGAGGGTGCCGGCAATCTGAAAGAATCCGCCGCGCCTGCTGCCGTCAAAAAAACACCCGTTGCGCCGAAAGTTGAGGCCGTTGTTGAGAGCAAACCTGCTCCAGCCGCCCCGCGTCCGGCTGCGGTTTGCCAAGGCCCAATGGTTGCTCGCGAAGCAGACGAACGCCCGCTCGCCTCCCCGGCCGTGCGCAAACATGCGCTGGATCTGGGCATTCAATTGCGTCTGGTGCGCGGTTCCGGCCCGGCCGGTCGGGTGTTGCACGAAGATCTGGAAAGCTATCTGGCGCAAGGTCAGTCGAACGCTTCGGCGCCGGTGGCTGCCGCTTACGCCCAACGCGACGACGAAGAACAGATTCAAGTGATCGGCATGCGCCGCAAGATCGCCCAGCGCATGCAGGACGCCACTCAACGTGCCGCACACTTCAGTTATGTCGAAGAAATCGACGTCACCGCAATCGAAGAACTGCGTGCGCACCTGAATGAAAAACACGGTGCCAGCCGTGGCAAGTTGACCTTGCTGCCGTTCCTCGTCCGCGCCTTGGTCGTCGCCCTGCGCGACTTCCCGCAGATGAATGCCCGTTACGACGACGAAGCTCAGGTCATCACCCGCCTTGGTGCGGTGCATGTCGGCGTCGCCACGCAAAGCGATGTCGGCCTGATGGTGCCGGTGGTGCGTCACGCCGAGGCGCGCAGCTTGTGGGACAGCGCCACGGAAATCTCGCGTCTGGCCAACGCCGCGCGCAATGGCAAGGCCAGTCGCGATGAGTTGTCCGGTTCGACCATCACCCTCACCAGCCTCGGTGCGCTGGGCGGTATCGTCAGCACCCCGGTGTTGAACCTGCCGGAAGTGGCCATCGTCGGCGTCAACAAAATCGTCGAACGGCCGATGGTCGTCAAAGGCCAAGTGGTGATCCGCAAGATGATGAACCTCTCCAGCTCGTTCGATCACCGCGTGGTCGATGGCATGGACGCGGCACTCTTCATCCAGGCCATTCGTGGCCTGATCGAACAACCTGCCACTTTGTTTGTGGAGTAAGGCTCGTATGCAATCTCTGAACACCACGCTGCTGATCATCGGCGGCGGCCCCGGCGGTTATGTAACGGCGATTCGCGCCGGGCAACTGGGCATTCCGACGATTCTGGTCGAGGGCCAATCGCTGGGCGGCACGTGCCTGAACATCGGCTGCATCCCGTCGAAAGCGTTGATTCATGTGGCTGAGCAGTTTCACCAGACCCAGCATCACAGTCAGCATTCGGCGCTGGGCATCAGCGTTTCGGCGCCGACGCTCGACATCAGCAAAAGTGTCGAGTGGAAGGACGGCATCGTTGATCGCCTGACCACTGGCGTTGCGGCGTTGCTGAAGAAGAACAAGGTTCAAGTGATCAATGGCTGGGCCAAAGTCATCGACGGCAAGACTGTTGAAGTCGGCGACACGCGCATTCAGTGCGAGCACCTGGTGCTGGCGACCGGTTCGACCAGCGTCAATCTGCCGATCCTGCCGATTGGCGGGCCGATCATCTCCTCCACCGAAGCGCTGGCGCCGACGTCCGTGCCGAAACGTCTGGTCGTGGTGGGTGGGGGTTACATCGGTCTGGAATTGGGCATCGCTTATCGCAAGCTAGGCGCCGACGTCAGTGTGGTCGAGGCTCAGGATCGCATCCTGCCGGCCTACGACGCCGAACTGACACAACCGGTGCATGACGCGCTGAAGCAACTCGGCGTGAAGCTGTTCTTGAAACACAGCGTGCTGGGTTTCGACGGCACGTTGCAGGTGCGTGATCCTGATGGCGAAACCCTCAATCTGGAAACCGATCAGGTGCTGGTCGCCGTCGGTCGTAAACCGAATACCCAGGGCTGGAACCTTGAAGCGCTAAATCTGGACATGAACGGCTCGGCGATCAAGATCGACAGCCGCTGCCAGACCAGCATGCGCAACGTCTACGCCATCGGTGATTTGAGCGGCGAACCGATGCTCGCTCACCGCGCCATGGCGCAGGGCGAGATGGTTGCCGAGTTGATCAGCGGCAAAACCCGCGAATTCAGCCCGACGGCGATTGCTGCGGTGTGCTTTACCGATCCGGAATTGGTGGTGGTCGGCAAGACGCCGGACGAGGCTAAAGCTGCGGGGCTGGACTGCATTGTGTCGAGTTTCCCGTTCGCAGCGAATGGCCGGGCGATGACGCTGGAGTCGAAAAGCGGCTTCGTGCGCGTGGTCGCTCGTCGGGACAATCATCTGATTGTCGGCTGGCAGGCGGTGGGCGTGGGGGTTTCCGAGTTGTCGACAGCGTTTGCGCAAAGCCTGGAAATGGGCGCGCGGCTCGAGGACATCGGCGGCACCATCCATGCGCATCCGACCTTGGGAGAAGCGGTGCAGGAAGCGGCGTTGCGTGCATTGGGGCATGCGTTGCACCTGTAAAGATCAAAAGATCGTCCGATCGCGGCCCGAGCCTTCGGCAGCTCCTACAGGGGTTCGCCGATTCTGTAGGAGCTGCCGCAGGCTGCGATCTTTTCAGCGATGAACGAGGATTTTTCATAAGCAGGCTAATAAATCTGCTCATCCCTCCATCGTCCGGGCTGCGAAACCGCTCAAGAATGAAGTATTGTTGTGCCCATCCAAAAAACGTCAGAAGCCTTGAACCGTTTCGACGGTTGTTCAGTGATAGAGGGTGTCATGGGTAACGAAAGCATCAATTGGGACAAGCTGGGTTTTGACTACATCAAGACCGACAAGCGCTATCTGTCGTACTTTCGCGATGGCGAGTGGGACAAAGGCACCCTGACCGAAGACAACGTGCTGCACATCAGCGAAGGCTCGACTGCCCTTCACTATGGCCAGCAGTGCTTCGAAGGCATGAAGGCCTATCGTTGCAAGGACGGCTCGATCAACCTGTTCCGCCCGGATCAGAACGCCCTGCGTATGCAACGCAGCTGCGCGCGTCTGCTGATGCCGACCGTTGATACCGAGCAGTTCATCGAAGCCTGTAAGGAAGTGGTTCGTGCCAACGAGCGCTTCATTCCGCCTTATGGCACCGGCGGCGCGCTGTACCTGCGCCCGTTCGTGATCGGCGTGGGTGACAACATCGGCGTGCGCACTGCCCCCGAGTTCATTTTCTCGATCTTCTGCATCCCGGTAGGCGCCTACTTCAAGGGCGGCCTGACCCCGCACAACTTCCAGATCTCCAGCTACGACCGCGCCGCCCCACAAGGCACCGGCGCAGCCAAAGTCGGCGGCAACTACGCGGCCAGCCTGATGCCGGGCTCGAAAGCCAAGAAAGCCAACTTCGCTGACGCGATCTATCTGGATCCGATGACCCACACCAAGATCGAAGAAGTCGGTTCGGCCAACTTCTTCGGGATCACCCACGACAACAAGTTCATCACCCCGAACTCGCCGTCGGTTCTGCCAGGCATCACCCGCCTGTCGCTGATCGAACTGGCGAAATCGCGTCTGGGCCTGGAAGTGGTTGAAGGCGACGTGCTGATCGACAAACTGTCGGACTTCAAAGAAGCCGGCGCTTGCGGTACTGCGGCAGTGATCACGCCGATCGGTGGCATCAGCTACAACGATCATCTGCATGTGTTCCACAGCGAGACAGAAGTCGGCCCTGTGACCCAGAAGCTTTATAAAGAGCTGACCGGTGTACAGACCGGCGACATCGAAGCGCCAGCGGGTTGGATCGTTAAGGTTTGATTTGACGGCTCTGGATGTATAAAAGCCCTCCACCGAGTGATTGGTGGGGGGCTTTTTTGTTGTGGTGATAAAGATCAAAAGATCGCAGCCTTCGGCAGCTCCTACATGATCGCCTGATCTTTTGATCTTCTATTTCAAGGCAATCCTTTTCCCGGCACGACTGGCGATCCCACTCGCCTGCCCGTTCTGCTGCCTCCCCATCCGCGCCTGCGTAATCAGTCCAGGAATCAACTCGCCCTCCGGCAGATTCTTCCAGAACCGCACCGGCAAATGTCCCTGCATGACCTTGGGATTCAACCGCGCCGGATTGAAGATGTGGCTGTAATACGTCAACCACAGATCACCATGTGGATCATCGACGTTCTGCGCCAGTTGCTGCCATTCCACGGGGCATTGACGCTGGTGAATCAGTTGCTCGCCATCGTAATAAACCCCGTCACGCGGCGTCGCGATCAGCCAGCGATGGCGGCCCATGCGCCCGATGAAATGTTCGCTGGCACTGTGCAGGATGTCGTGGGCCGGTTCGTGCCACGCCACGTATTGCGGGCCAGCGCTGGCTGACGGGCGTTCGATGAAACGCACAAACGCATGCAGGTGATGGGCTTCGCGGCGCACCTGTTTGATACGCCGCTGTAGCTCGCTGCCAAGCTTGTCTCCGGCAAGCATGGCCGTGCGATCGCCATGGCTGACCCGCCACAGCACTTCATACAAAAGGCTCCAGCGTTGATCGCCGCGGTATTGCGCCGCTTGTTCCAGCGTATCGAGCAATGCACGCGGGATCCTCGCCATAAACGGCCCCTGACCCTCTGGAACTGGATCATCACTGGCGAACAGATCTCCCACCCCTTCCGACGCCCAACTCACCAGACTTGGATCGATTTCATGGCTCAGCAGCCAACGTGCTTGCTGACGCCACGTCTCGAACAGATCGTCGCAATCAAGATTGATCATCCCCACAGCCCCATTTGCTGCGGCATCGGCCGGTCGCGTAATTGCTGATAAAGCAAATGGCTGGTGACTTCGGCCTGCTGTGGGTGGTAATCGCTGGTGATGATGAACGGCTTGGCCTTGGCCAGCACGCAGCGCATGCGCGCGACGTCTTCGTAGCGGATTCGGCGCTGACGACGCAGCTCGACCAGGCGTTCGGTGGTGCGCAGGCCGATGCCGGGGATGCGTGAGATCAGAGACGCTTCGGCACGGTTCAGATCCAGCGGGAACACTTCACGATTTTGCAGTGCCCACGCCAGTTTCGGATCGATGTCCAAGGCCAGATTGCCCGGGCCCTTGAGCAGTTCGTCAGCGCTGTAACCGTAGCTGCGCAGGAGGAAATCGGCCTGGTACAGGCGATGTTCACGCATCAATGGCGGCGCGGCGAGTGGCACGCTTTTCGGGCTGTCGGGGATAGGACTAAAGGCTGAATAGTAAACGCGGCGCAAACGGAAGTTGCCGTACAGCGACTGCGCACTGTGCAAAATTGTGCTGTCGTCGGTGTCGTCGGCGCCGACGATCATTTGCGTGCTTTGTCCGGCGGGTGCGAACTTCGCTGAACGGGGTTCGTTAAGGACGGTTTGCACACCGGTGTAGATGGTGTTCATGGCCAGCTTGATCGAGCCGATATCCTTCTCCGGCGCCAACGTCTGCAGGCTGGCGTCGGTGGGCAGTTCGATATTGACGCTCAAACGATCGGCGTAACGCCCCGCTTCTTCGATTAGCGCAGGATCAGCTTCGGGGATGGTTTTAAGGTGGATGTAACCGCGAAATTCATGTTCTTCACGCAGCAGCTTCGCGACGCGCACCAGTTGCTCCATGGTGTAGTCCGCCGAGCGGATGATTCCGGAGCTGAGGAACAAGCCGCTGACGCAGTTGCGCCGGTAGAAATCCATGGTCAGCGCCACCACTTCTTCCGGCGTGAAACGTGCCCGAGGGACGTCACTGGAACGGCGATTGACGCAGTATTGGCAATCGTAGAGACAGAAATTGGTCAGCAAAATCTTCAACAACGACACGCAGCGCCCGTCCGGCGTGTAGCTGTGGCAAATGCCCATGCCATCGGTCGAGCCCAGGCCACTCTTGCCCTCGGAGCTGCGCTTGGGCGCACCACTGCTCGCGCATGACGCGTCGTACTTGGCGGCGTCGGCGAGAATGCTCAGCTTGTCGATGATTTGCATGGCGCGGGCTCTTTACTGTTTGGATATACAGTATAGCGTCGCGAGCTTGCGCACAAGGTTGGGCACGACCCCTCGTCGGCTTGGAGCGAAGATGAAAAGATCGCAGCGTTCCGCAGCTCCTACGTAGATTCGGGATCGGGGTTCATCGGGTGTACACACGTCCTGTAGGAGCTGCCGAAGGCTGCGATCTTTTGATCTGGCCTTTATCAATCGCCACCTCAACACCAAACCGCACACTGATTTCCTTGCGCCCTACGGCCGTCAACGCCAACGCCCGACTGTCCAGATCCTGCGTCACCCACTTATGCCGCAACGCCGCTTGCAACAACGCCGCCCCTAACGAGCCACCCAGATGCGGCCGACGCATGCTCCAGTCCAGACAAGGACAAGCAAACTTGCGGCGCAACGTGCTCAAATCCTGAACCTCGATACCCAGACCTTCAAACAGCGCCGCGCCACTGTCACTCAAGCGATACGCCTGCTCGTCCGTCTCCACCAGCCATCCCGCCTCGATAAAACGGTCATGCAGCCACACCGCCAGCGTCCCCGCCATATGGTCATAGCAAGTCCGGGCGAATTGCAGACGATCCGGCGTGTGCGGCTTGAACGTCGGCGCGGCGCTCTGGCCAATCACCATCAAGGCTTCCAACGCCTGGGCGACGCGCTGATCGGCGAGGCTGTAATAACGATGACGGCCCTGCACATGCAGACGCACCAGCGCGAGATCCTTGAGTTTGGCCAGGTGCGCACTGGCCGTGGAGGCGCTGACCTCGGCGATGGCCGCCAGCTCCGTAGGGGTGCGTGCGTGGCCGTCCATCAGCGAGCAGAGCATTTTCGTACGCGCCGGTTCCGCGATGGCGGCGGCCACTTGCGAAACGCCGATGTCTTGATGTTCTGCGTGCATATTTCGCTCCCGGACGAATCGTCGCCGCTGACCACTGACGATACTCGCAACACTTTCCTGACGACAAGGCTGCGAACCATGGATCCGATCAACGCTGCGACTCATACCGATCCCTATCCTTATTACGCAGCGCTGCGTGCTCAAGGAGGCTTGGTGTTTCATCAGGAACTGAAATTGTGGCTCGCCAGTAGCGCCCGTGCGGTGTGTGTGGTGTTGGCGCATGCCGATTGCCGCGTGCGTCCTGAACAGGAACCTGTGCCGAAAGCGATTGCCGGCGGCATGGCCGGCAAAGTGTTCGGCCAGTTGATGCGGATGAATGATGGCGAGCGTCAGCGTTGCCCGCGTTCGGCAATCGAGCCTGCGCTTGGGCTGATCAATAAAGCCGAGGTTCGCGCCTTGGTGGCTGCACGGTTAATAAACGTGGACGCCGACGGCTTATATAAAGCCATGTTTCGCGGGCCTGTTTGCGTGGTCGCGGCGCTGCTTGGTTTTACCCCGGCGCAGGGCCGGGCGATCAGTGCGCTGACGGCGGATTTCGTCGCCTGTCTCTCGCCGTTGAGCAATGACCTTCAATTGGCGGCGGCGCATGCGGCGGCTGAGCAGTTGCGCGGGTATTTCATCGAGTTGCTGGCTGAGGCGGACAGCGCTTTGCTGACGGAAATTCAGCGGCGTTTTGAAGACGATGAAGAAGCGCTGATCGCCAATTTGATCGGGCTGTGTTCACAGACTTATGAAGCCACTGCCGGGTTGATTGGCAATGCTTTGGTGGCGCTAAAGAGTCGGCCCGATTTGCGTGAGGCGTCGATGGAAGCGGTGTTGGCGGAAGTGCAGCGTTTTGATCCGTCAGTGCAGAACACGCGACGGTTTGTGGCGCAGTCCTGCGAGATTGATGGGGTGCGCGTTGAGGCTGGAGATGTGATTCTGCTGTTGTTGGCCTCGGCCAATCGGGATCCGGCGTTGAACGAGCATCCTGAGCAGTTTTTGCCGGATCGCCCGAACCGGCGCAGTTTCAGTTTTGGCAGCGGACGGCATCAGTGTCCCGGGCAAATACTGGCGATGAAAATTGCCAGTGCGACTGTCAGAGAAATCCTCGATCACGGTGTGAATCTGGAGCGACTGGCCTGGCATTACCGGCCTTCGCTGAATGGGCGGATGCCTATGTTCAGTTTCGTGGGTGACTGATAGGCCGCCTTCGCGAGCAAGCTCGGCTCCTACAAGGATTTGCGCGTCGCCGATCAACTGTAGGAGCAAAGCTTGCTCGCGAAAGCCCCGGAAAAACGCAGCATCATTTCGGCATCATCCACAAGGCTACAGCGCCTTGCGCCTTTGCCTACAACTACGCCAGAATCCGCCGGCTTGTGCGGTTTGGGGGCTGCCGGTAACTTGGTTCGCGTCACTGAATGTTCAGTGATCGGGTTTAGTCGCTCGGTTTTTCTCCAAGTCGCACGCAGTCATTCAGTCAGGCTTTTATAGCTGTGCTTAATGGTGGCTATGCGTAGGGCGCCTTCGGGTGCGCCGGTAAAGCTTGGAGTCCCGGTCGACTAACCTGCGCATAGCTGCCACCCGTTCGTTTAGTCGCGATGCGGGTGACGGCAATATTGGAGACTCTAAGCAAATGATTAAGCCGACACCAAATCCGCCAGAAGCGGACGCCATACCCGAATCTGATCCGACGTCCCCCTACTCCACCCTCCACCCGACAAAATTGAGCGACGCCGCCGAACGCGCCCTCGATCACTACCTCAAACCCCACGTCCCGACCCAGCGACAACCCAGCACCATGTTCCTCGTCGCACCGAACATGGACACCGAATCCCTGCTGGCTCACGCCTGCGAATCCATGGCCTCCGCCAGCATCATGCTCAGCGACTTCGCCGGCCTGCTCGAAACGCCCTACCGCAACACCCTGCTCGGCATCCAGCAAGTCGTCATGCTCGGCGAACTCGCCGTCAACCGCGCCCTCGACAACCTCGAACCGCCCACCCGAAACTGAGACTGAAAACTGTGGCGAGGGAGCTTGTCGAATCGTCGCACCGTCCCGCTCGGCTGCGAAACAGTCGCAAAACCGGTATCTGCGGTGTATCTGAATTACCCGGATCGAATGGTTTTAGGGTCGCTACGCAACCCAGCGGGAGCAAGTTCCCTCGCCACAAAAAAGCAGGCCGTCTGAAACCAAGGAAACAGGCTATGAACCCATGAAGGATCATCCAGACCACAATCAATGCTTTTAAAGTATTTGGGATGCACTGGAAGACACCCCGCAGCACGCAGCCGATATGCGTCTGCGAGCCAAACTGATGCGTACGCTTTGCGAGACCGTTAAGAGCTCGGATGACCCACCGAAGAAAGCAGCGGATTGATTTCTATTGGATTAACCGAGGAAGACAGAGCTTGGGCAGAGGACATCTGCCTGAAACACCTCTCCAGCGAAACCGAAGCGATTGTGGCGTCCGCAGTTACTGCTCTCGGCCACATCGCACGCCGACATGGCGAACTGGATACCGAAACGGTCTTGCCGGCGCTGGAAATAACCAAGGAGAGATTTCCCTCTCTCGTAGGGACGATCGAAGATACGCTTGACGATATCGACGTATTCACCTGATACGCCGAATGTCATTTGGATGAGGGCAAGTCCCTCATCCAGCCCAATAGCCGTCCGCCATCTCAATCCTCCCGCGTCAAAACCTCCAGCAACTCAATCTCAAACACCAGATTCGAATTCGGCGCAATCTTGCCCATCGTCCGCTCGCCATAACCCAAATGTGCCGGCACCAGCAATTTACGCTTGCCGCCCACCTGCATCCCCATCAGTCCCAAATCCCAGCCCTTAATCACACGACCGGTGCCAATCACGCACTGAAAAGGTTTGCCACGGCTGTAGGAAGAATCGAACTCGCTGCCGTCTTCCAGCCAGCCTGTGTATTGCGTGGTGATCAGCGCGCCTTTGACTGCGGCTTTGCCCTCGCCTACCTGAAGATCGATTACCTGCAGTTCATCATTCATAACATTCGCTCTATTGTTCAGCAGGCCGCCGTTTTCCCAGAATTGCTGGCTGTTGGCAACCCGAACACGCAGATCAACGCTGTATCCGAATCGAGTGATGACGCATTAAGATAGCCAACCGCCACTACTTCACGGATCGATTCGCCATGCCGGCAGCGCCCCAATGACCCAGCTCTGGATCGGCTTCGCCGTTGGCGTGATTTTGCTGGCCGTGATTGCCGTGCTGTTCTGGCGCGAACGTGAATTGCGTCGGCAACTCGCCGAGTACCGAGAGCTGCTGACCCGCGCAGCCGATGGCCAGAACATTCATCAAGACGGCGATGCCGAGCGCTTTAAACGTAGCCAATATTTCGCGCGCATTGGCACTTGGGATTGGGAGGTCGATACCGATCGGTTGTACTGGTCAGACGCCATCTACGGCATGTTCGGTTTCAAGATCGGTGACATCACCCCGTCCTACGCCCTCTTCTGCTCCTGCGTACACCCGGATGACCGCGTGCGGGTGCGCGAAGGTGAGTTGCGTTGCCTGGAAACCGGGGAAAACCATGACGAGGAATACCGCGTGGTCTGGCCCGACGGCACGATTCGCTGGCTGCGCGAGACCGGCAACGTGGTGCGCAACGACCATGATGCGGTGATCAAGATGATGGGCGTGGTGCGCGACATCACAGAAGAAAAGGCCTCGGCCAGTTACCTTCAGCACCTCGCCCACTTCGATCCGCTGACCGGTTTGCCCAATCGTCTGGTGCTGGAACAACGGCTGTCCGAAGCACTGGATCAGGCGCGACAAACCGAAACCCGCATCGCGCTGGTGTTCGTCGACCTCAACGGTTTCAAAAACATCAACGACCACTACGGCCATGCCGCCGGCGACCGCGTTTTGATCACCACCGCCACCCGCCTGAAACGCATCCTGCGCAGCACCGACACCGTCGCGCGGATTGGCGGTGACGAATTCGTGGTCATCCTGCAGGGCCTGTCACCGAGCCTCAACCTGCAGGACGAAGCCCGCAGCATCTGTCAGAAAATTTTCATCGAACTGTCGCCACCGATCAGCATCGGCAACGACCAGCGCCACATCGGCACCAGCCTTGGGGTGGCGGTGTTTCCGGATCACGCGACGGCGATGGATCGGCTGCTGCACATTGCCGATCTGGCGATGTATGAGGCTAAGCGCAGTGGGAATAATCAGTATCGGTTGGGCGGGGAAAGCCCTGCGCGAGTGCATGCGCAGGGCTTTTGAATCTCAACTTAACGCGGAACCGGTTTCATCTCGACAATCGTCCCGTTGGTAATCATCACCATGACGTACTGGTCATTGATCTGCACCCATTGCGCCTGCTCAACCGGTTTTTTCAGGCCTTTGGCTTTCCAGTCAATGGCTTTTTCGCTGCGTTGATAGATATCCGGGGCGCGGTCGTTGACCTTCAATTCGCGGTCGCTGACCGGGGATTGAACGGAGGGATCGCTTGAGGTTTGCGCCGCTTGAACAAGTGGACTGATCCCGGCAATGCCGGCGACGAGGGCCAGGCTGGCGATTAGGGTTTTGCTGTTCATCGGTGAACCTCTATTGATGTGTGATACCTGAACTCCGACTGCGGGGCGCGGGAATCATTCCGTGTTTTTGCTATGGCTGGCCGGGAAATTGTAGTCGCCGGTCATGCCGCCTTCGCTGGCAAGCCAGGCTCCCACAGGATTTTCATGTGTCCGTAAATTTCGTGAACACAGCAAAACCTGTGGGAGCGGGCTTGCTCGCGAATGCGGTAGCCCAGGCAATATATCTAGCGACTGACACACCGCTTTCGCGAGCAAGCCCGCTCCCACAGGAGTGATGTTTTTGCGCTACCATGCCGCGCAATTTCCCGCCGAGTGAAAAGGACATCACCGTGAACACCTATCTCGTCGTCAATCTGGTTTTGCTGGCGCTGTGCGCCCTCTACGCCATGCGCGTGTTCAACTCGCTGGTGGCGCGGCGCAACGAAATCAAGAACGCCTTCGCGCAAGTCGAAGTGCAGCTCAAACGTCGTTATGACCTGATCCCCAATCTGGTGGCCATCGCCAAAGGTGCGATGGCCAACGAACGCGAAACCCTCGAAGCCGTGATCGTCGCGCGCAATGCCGCAGTGGCGGTGCTTGCAGCCGCACAGTCGCAACCGGGCAAGGCGCAAAACATCGAACAATTGGGTCAGGCCGACAGCGCGCTCAACGGCGCCGTGGATCGTTTGACTGTGACGCTCGAGGCTTATCCGGATCTGAAAGCCTCGCAGAACATGCTGCAACTGAGTGAAGAGTTGAGCAGCACCGAGAACAGAGTGAGTTTCGCGCGCCAGGCTTACAACGATGCGGTGATGGCTTACAACACGCTCAAACAGAGTTTTCCGGCGGTGCTGCTGGCGACCAGTTTTGGCCACGGCACCGATGCCGCTCCCCTTAAATTCGCTGACACATTGGCCATCAAGGTCGCTCCAAAAGTGTCGTTCTGATCCTCTTTGCCAACGGATGGCTTCATGAATTTTTTTGAACAACAGCGTCAGGCTCGACATCAGACTGCGCGGCTGATCTTGCTGATGGTCATGGCAGTTGCCTGCCTGATTCTGCTCACCAGCCTGCCCTTCGTCATCGGCGCCTTTGATCGCCGACACAACAGCGACATGGGCGCCGCCTGGCGTGCGTTGGCGTTCACCGCAACATGGGTGTCGGGCATTGTGCTGGCGGGCAGTCTGTACAAATTCTTTCAACTGCGCGGTGGCGGCAAAGTCGTTGCGCAGACGCTTGGCGGGCGCTCTGTTAACGAAGACGTGCGCACGCTGGAAGAGCGCCAGTTAATGAATGTAGTCGAGGAAATGGCGCTGGCCTCTGGTGTCCCTGTACCGGCGGTTTACCTGCTGCCGGATGAGAGCATCAACGCTTTCGCCGCCGGATTCACGACCGAAGATGCAGCGATCGGTGTGACTCAGGGTGCAATAACACTGCTGACTCGCGATGAGTTGCAAGGCGTCATCGCTCATGAGTTCAGCCATATCTACAACGGCGATATGCGCCTCAACACGCGGTTGGTGGCAGTGGTTCACGGAATACTGGTGCTGGGTTTGGCAGGCGCTTCCTTACTCGCAGGGCTAGCCAATACCGGCAAGGGTGAAAAGCGTGATGGCCGGTTGGTTTTCGTACTGGCTTGTCTCGGACTGATACTGTGCGCGGCCGGTTTTGCCGGTACTTACTTTGGCAATCTGATCAAGGCAGCGGTCAGTCGCCAACGCGAGTTTTTGGCGGATGCCAGTGCCGTGCAATTTACGCGCAACCCCCAGGGCCTTGCCGGTGCGCTGAAAAAGATTGCCAGTCAAGGTTCGTCCTTGAGTTCACCACGAGCCCAGCAGTTCAGTCATCTGTACTTCAGCGACGGCTCAGCAAAGCCGTTGAAAAACCAGCTAGCCACTCACCCTGATATTGGCGAGCGCATTCGGCGGATTGATCCTCTTTGGGATGGCAGTTTTACCAATATCCCGGGATCAATCCAAGCGCGAACCGAGCCTCGAACCTTTCCGCATCTGTCTGACGTCTTCAGCATGGTTCCTGATTCAGCCATGGCTGTGCTTTACGAGATGAATGCGGATCAGGCTCCCATTTCTACCATCGGCGTCATCCCCCAAACTCTTAAAGATGCCGCTCACAGCACCGGTGGCGCACAGGCCATCGTCTATGGATTGCTAATTTCCCGCTCGCCTTCACTCTCGGCAATTCAACTCGATGCACTGCGAGATGATATCGACACCACAATATTCGACACCCTCAACCAGCTACATGAACCGTTATCGACGCTCAATCCCGGACTGCACCTACCGCTTCTGGATCTCGCTATCCCCAGCCTCAAGCACCTGGACAAGAAGCCCTTCGCGGCGATGAAGCAAACCATGAACCGGCTGATAAATGCCGACAACGAAACCGAGCTACTGGAGTGGACACTGCTGCGCATCGTCGAACGCAATGTCGAGGGCGCGCCTGCGGTTCAGTTCAAGTTCGGTTTGTTCCAATGCGCGGAACAATTGCTGGTTTTGCTCAACGCCATGGCCCGCGCCGGGCAGCAGAATCAACAGGCAGCCTTGCAGGCGCTGCATTTTGCCTGGGAAGGACTGACGTTCGAACCGCCGGAAGAACTGCCGATTGAACTGGAAGAACTGGCAGGACTGGAAGCGGCGATCAAGCGTCTGCGCCATCTTATGCCGGAAGAGCGGCCCGCCCTGCTCAACGCGATGACTCGTTGTGTGATGCATGACGGCGTAATCACCGTGGCTGAGGCGGAAATTTTCCGCGCGGTGGCTGATTTGCTCGATTGTCCGTTGCCACCGTTTCTGGTCGCAACTGCTGACGCGTAGACCGCCATCGCTGGCAAGCCAGACTCCCACAGGATTGCGGGGTGCTCGCAAAATCTGTGGTCACCCCGATCAACTGTGGGAGCGGGCTTGCTCGCGAATGCGGTAGCCCAGGCAATATATCTAGCGACTGACACACCGCTTTCGCGAGCAAGCCCGCTCCCACAGGGTTGTGCGATGTCGTTAAGGGTATTGATCCGCTTTACACATCAATGCATGCCAACAATGCAATTAACATATTGTTACACCTGCGCCACCATCCGCCCCAATAACATCCGTGCGCAGACTCTCCGTGGCGCACGTCATAAAAGCGGTGGAGTACTTTGCTATGACAGCCACAATCCCTCACGGCGGCTCGCGGGCCGGCGCCATTTTCCGGGTGACCTCGGGCAACTTCCTCGAACAGTTCGACTTCTTTCTGTTCGGCTTCTATGCCACACAAATCGCGTCGGTGTTCTTCCCGGCGAGCAGTGAATTCGCGTCCCTGATGATGACCTTCGCGGTGTTCGGCGCAGGCTTTTTGATGCGTCCGCTGGGGGCAATCGTGCTCGGTGCGTACATCGATGACGTCGGTCGCCGTAAGGGTTTGATCGTCACGTTGTCGATCATGGCCAGCGGCACGATATTGATTGTGTTGGTGCCCGGATACGAAACCATCGGCCTGTTTGCGCCGGCGCTGGTGCTGATCGGGCGTCTGTTGCAAGGCTTCTCCGCTGGTGCGGAATTGGGCGGGGTTTCGGTGTACTTGTCCGAGATCGCCACGCCGGGCCGCAAGGGCTTTTTCACCGCGTGGCAGTCGGCCAGTCAGCAAGTGGCGATCATCGTTGCCGCCGCGTTGGGCTTCGCGCTGAACGCGTGGATGGCGGCGGACGTGATTGCCGATTGGGGCTGGCGCATTCCGTTTTTCGTCGGTTGCATGATCGTGCCATTCATCTTTCTGTTGCGTCGTAATCTGGCGGAAACCGAAGAGTTTGCCGCGCGCAAACACCGTCCAAAAATGGGCGAAGTGTTCCGCACTCTTGGCCAGAATTGGGTGGTGGTGCTCGGCGGGATGTTGATGGTCGCCCTGACCACCACCGCGTTTTACCTGATCACCGTTTATGCGCCGACGTTCGGCAAAACCGTGCTGCACCTGAGCACCTCGGATGCGCTGCTGGTGACTTTGCTGGTCGGCGTGTCGAACTTCTTCTGGCTGCCGATCGGCGGCATGTTGTCGGATCGCATCGGCCGTCGTCCGGTGCTGATCGCGATGTCGCTGCTGGCACTGGCCACGACTTATCCGGCGCTGTCGTATCTGGTGCAGGCGCCAAGCTTCAGCCACATGTTGCTGTCGCTGTTGTGGCTGTCGTTTATCTACGGCATGTACAACGGCGCGATGATTCCGGCGCTGACCGAGATCATGCCGGTCGAAGTGCGTGTGGCCGGTTTCTCTCTGGCGTATAGCCTGGCGACCGCAATTTTCGGCGGTTTCACCCCGGCCATGTCGACCTTCCTGATTCAGTACACCGGCGACAAAGCCGCGCCGGGTTACTGGATGAGCATCGGCGCGCTGTGCGCATTGTGCGCGACGCTGTACCTCTATCGCCGCGCGGGCGGCCGTCTGCAACCGGTTGCCGCATAAGGAATAATGACCATGAAAAAACTCTTCAACCTCACCGCCCTCGCCCTCTTCGCGTTCAGCGCTCTGGCGCACGCCGAACAACTGAACGTGATGACGTCGGGGGGCTTCACCGCTGCCTACAAAATCCTCGGCCCGAAATTCGCTGCTGCCACCGGTAACACCCTCGACACCCAACTCGGCCCGTCGATGGGCAAGGCGCCGGAAGCAATCCCCAATCGCCTCGCGCGCGGTGAACACGCCGACGTGGTGATCATGGTCGGCTATGCCCTCGATGACTTGATCAAACAAGGCAAGGTCGACCCGGCTTCCCGCGTTGAACTGGCAGACTCGCGGATCGGCCTGGTGGTGCGCGAAGGCGCGGCGAAACCGGACATCAGCAACGTCGACAACCTGAAGAAAACCCTGCTCGACGCACAGTCGGTGGCTTACTCCGACAGCGCCAGCGGCGTGTACATCGAGCAGCAGTTGTTCAAAAAACTCGGCATCGAAGATCAACTGAAACCGAAAGCGAAGATGATCCCGAAAGTCCCGGTGGGCTCGGTGGTTGCCACTGGCGACTATCAACTGGGCTTCCAGCAAGTCAGCGAATTGCTGCCGGTGCCGGGGGTGAGTTTTGTCGCGAAGATTCCGGAATCGGTGCAGTCGGTGACGCGTTTTGCTGCCGGTATTCCGGTGAACGCAGAACACCCGGCCGAGGCGAAAGCCTTGCTCGCTTATCTCGCCGCGCCCGCCGCCCAGGCTGACGTGCAAGCGACCGGGCTGGATTCGGTCAAGCGCTGACGGTCGGCGACACGACTTTCATTTCCACCACCAGCCGCTCCAGTTCCAATGCTGCCGGGGTCAACGTACGATCCCGGCGCTTGATGATGCCGACGCTGCGCATCACCTGCGGATCGGTCAGCGGCACCCGCGTCAGAATCGGATGATCCGGCCCCGGCATCGCCATCAACGGCACCGCCGCCACGCCCAACCCGGCCTCCACCAAACCGATCATCGTCGTCACATGCAGGGTTTCGCAGATACTTTGACGCTGCGGCACCACCCGGCTCAACGCTTGATCTAGCAAAAAGCGATTGCCCGAGGTCTTGTCCAGCGAGATGTAATCCTGCTGATAAAACTCGTCCCACGTCACGCTGCTGCGCCCGGCCAACGGGTGATCGCGGCGACAAGCGACCACGTAGCACTCCTGCACAAGCGGTTCAAAATCAACTTTGGCATCCTGCGTGCCCATAAAACTCAAACCGAAATCCGCCTCGCCGTTGACCACGGCGGTAAGGACATCGTGGGCGCTGGAGTCGAGGACTTTGACCTTGATCCGCGGAAATTGCTGGTGATAGCGGGCGACCACGCGCGGCATGAAGAAGTACGCGGCAGACGGCACGCAGGCGACGGTGACGTGGCCCAATCGGGTCGAGGCGACTTCGCTGATGCCGAGCAGCGCAACATCCAGATCATCCAGCAAACGTTCGACGCTGGGCAGAAACCCACGTCCGGCCTGAGTCAGGCTGACTTTGCGCGTGGTGCGCTCGAACAGCTTTACCCCGAGCGCGTCTTCGAGCTTCTCGATGCGCCGGCTCAGGGCTGGTTGCGACAGCCGCACGGTGTCGGCGGCCTTGCGGAAACTGCCCTGCTCGACCACCGCGCGAAAGGCTTGCAGGTCGTTGAGGTCGAAGTTGATGGCCATGGCGGACTCGCAGGGATTGATACGCAGGGGTTATAAATGTAACCAATTGATGCAAATTATTACAGACCACATCTAGATCCCTGTAGGAGCTGCCGAAGGCTGCGATCTTTTGATTTTCCATTCTTGGAAGCAAAACAGGATCAAAAGATCGCAGCCTTCGGCAGCTCCTACAGGTTGTGTTTGAGGGGTGCGTTGCTCGGTTTTGTGGTGTGCAACCAGGCCAGCCCTTATCCTTGCCGCATTCGCCGTACCGTTGTCAGGAGTAAACCCATGCCCCATGAAGGCAATTTGTTACAAGCCATCGTCGTCTTTCTATTGGCGGCGGTGCTTATCGTGCCTTTGGCCAAACGTCTGCAATTGGGCGCTGTGCTCGGTTATCTGTTTGCCGGGGTGATCATCGGCCCGTCCGTGCTGGGGCTGATCGGTAACCCGCAAAGCGTCAGCCATATTTCTGAATTGGGCGTGGTGTTGCTGCTGTTCATCATCGGCCTTGAGCTGTCGCCGCGACGGTTGTGGGTGATGCGTAAATCGGTGTTCGGCGTTGGCCTGGCGCAGGTGCTGCTGACGGCGTCGGTGATCGGTGTGTTGGCGTTGTTCGCCTTCGGCCAACCGCTCAACAGCGCGATTGTGCTCGGCCTCGGTCTGGCCCTGTCGTCAACGGCGTTCGGCCTGCAAAGCCTGGCCGAACGCAAGGAGCTGACCAGCCCTCACGGTCGGCTGGCGTTTGCGATTTTGCTGTTTCAGGACATTGCGGCGATCCCGTTGATTGCGCTGGTGCCGATGCTGGCCGGCGGCGATCACACCACCAGCGCCGCTCAAGACTTGAACCACGGTTTACAGGTGCTGGGCAGTATTGCCGTGGTCGTGGTCGGCGGCCGTTATCTGTTGCGCCCGGTGTTTCGTATCGTCGCGAAAACCGGACTGCCGGAAGTCTCGACCGCCACCGCGTTGCTGGTGGTGATCGGCACGGCGTGGCTGATGGATCTGGTCGGCGTGTCGATGGCACTGGGCGCGTTTCTCGCCGGCCTGCTGTTGGCGGATTCGGAATATCGCCATGAGCTGGAAGCGCAGATCGAACCGTTCAAAGGCTTGCTGCTCGGCCTGTTTTTCATCAGCGTCGGCATGGGCGCCAACCTCAGTTTGCTGCTCAGTGCGCCAATTACTGTACTGGGGCTGACGCTGCTGTTGATTGGTCTGAAACTGCCGATGTTGTTTGTCGTGGGACGCCTGGCTGGCGGGCTGAACAAGGTCAGTGCGATTCGTCTCGGTATCGTGTTGGCGGCCGGTGGTGAGTTTGCCTTTGTAGTGTTCAAGATCGGTCGCGATCAGAACCTGTTCGATCCGCGCCTGTACGATTTGCTGGTACTGACCATCACACTGTCGATGGCGGTGACGCCGCTGCTGTTGTTGATCTGCGCAAAAATGGTCAGCCCGAAAGTGCAGCCGGTGGAAGTGCCGGAGAAATTTCGCGAAATCGATACCGACAGCCCGCGCGTGGTGATCGCTGGCATGGGACGGATGGGTCAGATCGTCGCGCGGATTTTGCGTGCGCAGAACATCAAGTTTGTCGCCCTCGACACGTCGGTGGAAACCATCGAACTGTCGCGCAGCTTCGGCGGTGTGCCGGTGTTCTACGGCGACCCGATGCGCGCGGAAATTCTCAACGCGGCGAAGGTTGGCGAGGCGGAATATTTCGTGATTGCCACGGACGATCCGGAGACCAACATCAAGACCGCCGAAGTGGTGCGCAAGCTGTATCCGCACATGAAAATCATCGCCCGGGCGCGTAACCGTCAGCACGTTCACCGTTTGGTGGATGTCGGGGCTGAGGCGATTCGTGAAACGTACTACTCAAGTCTGGAAATGAGCCGGCGCACGTTGGTGGGGCTTGGGTTGACGCAAGCGCAGGCTGATGCGCGGATCAAACGCTTCAAGCACCACGATGAACAGGTGCTGGAAGCGCAACATGCGGTTTACGACGACATGGCCAAGGTGCTGCAAACCGCCCAGGAAGCCAGAGCGGAGCTGGCGCGGCTGTTTGAGTCGGATCAGCTGGAAGAGGAATCGCGTAAGCCCTGAGCCCCAACTAATGTGATCACCCAACCCTGTAAGAGCTGCCGAAGGCTGCGATCTTTTGACTCTGATTTTAAAGATCTAGATCAAAAGATCGCAGCCTTCGGCAGCTCCTACAGGGGGATTGTGTCAGGCCAGTTCGAGTTCCAGGGCTTGCTTGACCGGCACGGCTTCAAAGCGATCCGCCAGAAACGGCGTGATGTCCAACGGCAACGGCTCATCATTGACCAGTTTGTCCAGCAACACGCCGGTAATCGCCGAGGTCAGAATGCCGGTGCGGAAGTGCCCGCAGGCATTCAAATACCCTTGCACGCCGCGCATCGGCCCCAGAATCGGCAACTCATCCGGCGAACCCGGGCGCAATCCCGCCCACGTGCGTTTCAGGTTCACATCCTTGAGCTCTGGCAAACAGCGCACCGCGCCCTGCACCAGCCCGGCAATTTCCGGATAGGTGGTGGTGACGTCGAAGCCTTTGTCTTCGGTGGTGCTGCCAATCAGGATTTCACCGTTGTCCTTTTGCGCCACGTAGCAATCACTGGTGGTCAGGCAGCCGTTGAGGATTTTCGGCAGGCGTTCGGTCAGCAGAATCTGGCCCTTCACCGGTTTTACCGGAATACGGATGCCGGTCGCCCACTCGCTCAAATCTGCCGCCCAGGCACCGCCCGCGTTGATCAGGGTTTTGCAGTGGAACACGCCTTCTTCCGCCGTTTGCACGCCGGTCACCCGCGAACCGTGATGCAACACACCGGTCACGTTAGTGTTGACGTAGATATCGACGCCGTTCTGCCGCGCGCCTTCGGTGTAGGCATCGGCGAGACGGAACGGGCTGACCTGATGGTCGCAGAGAAACTCCAGCGCCCCGCGTGCTTCGTGGCTGACACTCGGTTCAGCTGCGCGCAACTCGGCCTGATCCAGCCAGCGTACTTGATCGGCCAGATGCGGAATGCAGCCGACGATATGCTCGGCGTACAACCGATCCTCATCGTCATAAATAACGAATTTCAGCCCGGTTTTTTCGAACTTGAAATCCATTCCGTGGTTGTCCTTCAACTCACGGTGCAGCGCCGGGTACAGCGCGTTGGATTGCAGGGCAAAGTCGAAGAATGACGGCGGCAGAATGTGCGGCGTGCTCGAGTCGACTGCAACAGCGGCGCCTTGGGTTTCGCGCTTGCGGTTGGCCGACATCATGCGAAAAAAGATCACCCCGCACCCTAGGCCGACCGACTCGCCGATCGCCCACAAACCGCCGGCCGAAGCACGCGTCGCGTTGCCCGGGCGCTTGGCGTCGATCAGCGCGACTTTAAGATTTTTGCGTTTTGATAATTGATAGGCGCAGGACGCGCCGATCACGCCACCACCGGCGATGATCACGTCGTAGAACTTACTCATGGGAAACGGCCTCCGTGCCGACGGACTGAAACGCGGAAAAGGGAATCGGATCAATCGGGAAACGCGGGCGCAGCCAGCCGACATCCTTCCGCCCGGTGGCCTGGCGCAAACGGTCGCTGCAATAGCCGACGCACATGCGCCCCTGACAATCGCCCATGCTCACGCGGGTGCGCATTTTCAGACTGGTGATGTCTTGCACGCCTTGCTCCAGCGCCAGATCGATATCGGCACGGGTGGCGTGTTCGCAGCGGCAGATCACCGTGTCGGCCGCGGGCAATGCCGTTTGGCCAACCCCGCGTTCGGTGTAGCGATCGACCGCCGCGCGAAACCGCACAATGGCTTTGAGTTTGCTCAGAAAGCGGTCGCGGCGAATCTGCGCCAGTTCCTCTTCGAAGACGCCGCGTTGCAAGAGGATCGACGTGGCGGCAATTTTGCCGGCGAGCATCGCCGCTTCACCGCCGCGAATCCCGCCCATGTCACCGGCCAGATGCACGTGAGGCTGATTGCTTTGCTGCCAGATATTCGAATGGGCACGCAGATAACCGTCGTCACTGAAGCCGTGATCCAGGCCCATTTGCTGACTGAGCTGCGTACGCGGGATAAAGCCGTAACCGACGGCCAGTGTCTGCGCTTCGAAACGCTCGACGCGGGCCATGTCCGGCTCCCAAGTGGCCGAGTACGGCGCGACGCTGACGCTTTTCAGCCCGCCCTCGCCGTGGGCTTCGACCACGCCCCAGCCGTAGTGCATCGCAATGCCGTGCAATTTCAGATAGGCCAGCATGCTCAACCCGTCGAGGAAAAGCTGTGGTTTGTTCAGCAGCGCCAGACTCTCCCGGGCGATCTTGCCGAACGCACAGGCCTCATAAACGCCAGACACCTTGACGCCGGACGCATGCAGTTGCGTCGCCACCAACGGCAGCAGGGGCCCGGTGCCGGCAATGATCACGGGGCTTTGGGGTTTGACCACGCCACTTTTAATCTGCAATTGCAGGCCACCAAGCATGATCACGCCCGGTAGCGTCCAGCCAGGAAACGGCACGCTGCGTTCGTGGCAACCGGCCGCGAGCAACAATTGTGGGTATTGGATTTCGTGCAACTGTTCGTCGCCATCAAGCACTACCAATGCTCGTGTACCCTCAGCGCCGACCACGCGGTGGTTGAGACGAACGTCGATCAACCCGGCATGCTGCTGAAATTCACCGTGCAATTTGCCCAGCGCTTCCGCGTACTGCGGCCCGAGGTAATCCAGTTGCACGCCGTCGCGCAATGGCCCGCGATAGACCACACCGCCCAGACGCGAAGCCTCTTCCAGCACCGTGCAACGCACGCCGTGGCGAGCCAGTTCAATGGCCGCGGCCATGCCCGCCGGCCCACCGCCAACAATCACCGGATGCAGGTTCATACGACCTCCTGCGCAGTGATGCGGTTGGCTTGAGTTTCAATTTGCATACCGTCGCGCACTACCGTCTGGCAGGCGCGGCGCTTGTGCCGGCCATCGATTTTCACCAGACAGCACTGGCACACGCCCATGCCGCAGTAGGCACCGCTGATCTGCTCATGGTCGTTGCGTGCGATCTGGCGCATGCCGAGGGCTTGAATGACGCTGAGGACGGTTTCGCCGATGGCGGCATCGACCGCCTGGCCGTTGATATGGACAGTCATATCCGCCTGCGCCAAGGGCTGGACATCGAAGGTTCTTACTAGGCAGTGCATTGCAATTCATCCGTGAAAAGTTCAGGGGAGTTGTGCGTCCGCTCCTTGCTGTACTACAGCGTGTCGACGTGTTCACTTCATTTGATTCGTGCGTCGCTTCGGCTACTACGTCAGCGCAGTACTTGCGCCTGTTGCACTGTAGCTCACGCCCAGCCAAGGTCTGGATCAAATACGTTAGTGAATATTCCAGAGAGAAATATTGACCCAGATCGGTAGCCGGTCATTCAGGCAGAAACGAAAAAGCCGCTTGCACCCGAAGGTGCAAGCGGCCGAGGCATAAGCCCCAATAGATCAGTGTACGAACAGCGCAATCAGGATGATGATCGGGATCGGTACGCCGAGAAAAAACAGTAGAAGTGAGCGCATGGTGATGCTCCTTGTTTAACGGACTGGAGTGGTCGTGGTGTAGGTATCGACTTCAACGTACTCGACTGCATCGCGACGACGACCGCCAAAGGTGGCCGCGAGGCTGGCGAAGAAGGCACCGGCCAGCAGCGCGATGAACATCCACAACGAAGTCCAGGCAGCGACTTTCGCAGCGGTGTCAGCCGCTTGTTGAGCTTTGACTTTGGCGTCGGCGATGGCTTTCTGAGTGCGGGCATAGACTTCATCTACGCGGCGCTCGGCATCAGCCTGCGACAAGTTAGTACGTTGAGCGACCAACTGCGCCAGGTAGGTACGATCCTCGGCACTCAGCTGACCGTTGGCCAGGCTTTGCGCAAAGATGCGGGCCACGGCGCCGTGGGCAGCGTCATCGCTGACCGAAGCCGGGCGATCATCACGGAACAGGCTGTCGATGAAGTAACCGTACTGGTTGCTGTCGGTGTTCGCCGCAGCGGTACCGGCCGCCTGGGTCATGGCACTGGCTGCACCGCCCGCCACGCTGGCACCGGCCTGCACACCGCCGCTGACAATGCTGCTGACCGAGCCGACCACTAATGTTGCGGTGACCAACGTTGCCACACACCAGGCGAGGAAACCGTGCGCGGTGTCGCGGAAGTACACCTCGTCACCGTGCATGTTCGCCCACTTGACGCGCAGACGCCCGGCCACATAACCGCCCATGCCGGAAGCGATAATCTGCGTCGCCGCCAACCACACGATTGTAGAAATACCCAGGCCCTTGGCACTCACGCCCTCCCCGGCCCACGGTGAAACAGCGGAGAAACCCAGACCGAAACCGAGCAGTACAAGGATCAACGACAATGCCGCAGCCGCCGCCGCGCCAGCGAAGATCGCGCCCCAGGACACCCCTGAGACGTTGCTCGAATCTCCTTCAAAGGCAGGATAAAACCCATCAGAGGATCTATTCATTGTTGTTCTGCTCCAGGCATGAAAAATGGTGTTACAACTCGTTCGAGAGAGGAATTGCAGCGACCGTGCCAGATGCAAATATTAAATAAATCGTTTATTTTCAATCGGTTACAAAGAATGAACTTCCTAAGACCATGCAAATTGCAACAAGCTGTGAATTACAGCGGGTTTTATGCATTAGTCTGCATTGATCCGCAGCAAGCGAATCTGCGTTTCTGACAGCCCCTACATGAAAGTTAATTTAAAGCGTCAGGCAAAAATCTTGGCAAAATGCTGCCATTCCGTTTCAACCGATCAGCAGGCCTGCCCATGACTCGCATTTTGACCATCGAAGACGACGCCGTGACCGCCCGGGAAATCGTTGCCGAACTGAGCAGCCATGGCCTCGACGTGGATTGGGTCGACAATGGCCGAGAAGGCCTGGACCGTGCCGTCAGCGGCAACTACGACCTGATCACCCTCGATCGCATGCTGCCCGAACTGGATGGCCTGGCCATCGTCACAACGCTGCGCACCATGGGCGTATCGACACCGATTCTGATGATCAGCGCCCTCTCCGATGTTGATGAACGCGTGCGCGGTTTGCGCGCCGGTGGTGATGACTACCTGACCAAACCGTTCGCCACCGATGAGATGGCCGCGCGGGTTGAAGTGCTGTTGCGCCGCCAGAACAGCGCAGAAACCCAGCCCACCACATTGCAGGTCGCCGACCTGGAGCTGGACTTGATCAGCCACGAAGCACGCCGCGCTGACCAAGTGCTGACGCTGCTGCCGACCGAGTACAAGTTGCTCGAATTTTTGATGCGCAACAGCGGCCAGATTCTGTCGCGGATGATGATTTTCGAAGAGGTCTGGGGCTATCACTTCGACCCGGGCACCAACCTGATCGACGTGCACATCGGCCGCTTGCGCAAGAAAATCGACGCGGTGGGCAATGTTCCACTGATCCGCACGGTACGGGGCTCCGGTTATGTCATTGCCGAACCCGTCTGACGGTTGGCGCTCTTCCAGCAGCCGCTTGCTGGCGCTGTACAGTTCGTTGTTCGTGGCCTGGAGCGCGATCCTCATGGGGGTCATGTATTACGAGGTGTCCAGCTACCTCGATAACCTCGCCAAGCATTCGCTGATGCAACGTCAGCATCTGTTCTCGCACTTTCGCGGCGAACAATTGGAAGACGCCCTCGCCGCGAGCATGACGTTCGACATTCGTGGCATCGACGCTTATGGCCTGTTCGACGTCGAAGGCCGCTACCTTGGCGGCGCCCTGCAACAAATCCCCGAAGGTCTGCCGCTGGACGGCAAGATTCACATGCTCGCCGACTGCGCCGGCTCCGATGATCCGACCCTGCCCAACGACAGTTGCGATGCCGTCGCCACGCAAACCCGTGACGGCCGCTGGCTGGTGCTGCTGCGCGACAACGGTTCGCTGTTCGCGGTGACGCGGATCATTCTGCATGCGTTGTTCTGGGGGGTGTCATTCACGATTCTGCCGGGGATCGCCGGTTGGCACTTGCTGCGACGCCGACCTTTGCGGCGGATCAGAGCGATTCAGGACAGCGCTCAGGCGATCGTCGCGGGCGACTTGACCCATCGCCTGCCACTGTCCAATCGCCGCGATGAACTGGACATGCTCGCCGCCATCGTCAACGCCATGCTTGAGCGCATCGAGCGTTTGATGAACGAGGTCAAGGGGGTTTGCGACAACATCGCCCATGACTTGCGCACACCGTTGACCCGCTTGCGCGCGCAGTTGTATCGCATGCAGCAACAGGCGGGTGAAGGCTCGCAGGAAGCAGCGCAACTGGATTTGGTACTGGCCGAAGCGGATACGCTGATGGCGCGGTTTCGTGGTTTGTTGCGGATTTCCGAACTGGAAGATCGCCAGCGCCGCTCCGGTTTTGTCGAGCTGGATCCGGTGCAATTGCTGCAGGAGTTGCATGAGTTTTATCTGCCGCTGGCTGAAGAAGATAAACTGCATTTCGAACTGAACATGCCGGAAACATTGCCACCCTTGAACGGCGACCGGGCGCTGCTGTTTGAAGCGCTGGCGAATCTGCTGAGCAACTCGATCAAATTCACCCCGGCGGGCGGTACCGTGGTTTTGCGCGGTGTGAATGACGCAGGGCATACGCGCATCGAAGTGCACGATTCGGGGCCGGGGATTGCCGAGTCAGAGCGTGAGGCGGTGTTCCAGCGCTTCTATCGCACCGAGGGTGGGCAGCCGCAGAGCGGGTTCGGATTAGGGCTGTCGATCGTCGCGGCGATTGTCAGCTTGCACGGCTTCAACCTTGAAGTCGGCACCAGCGACCTCGGCGGCGCGAAACTGGTGCTCGACTGCCGGCAGAGCCTGATCACCCATTCTTGAAGTTCATGTGGAATGCAATCCCTGTGGGAGTGAGCCTGCTCGCGAAAGCGGTGTGTCAGGCAACAAATGTATCGTCTGATCCACCGCTTTCGCGAGCAAGCTCGGCTCCTACAGGGTTCTTAGTCGCACAAAAAATCCCGTGCACACCACAAATCAGTGCAGGAGCTGAGCTTGCTCGCGATGGCGGTGGGTCAGGCAATAAATGTATCGTCTGATCCACCGCCTTCGCGAGCAAGCTCGGCTCCTACAGGGTTCTTAGTCGCACAAAAAATCCCGTGCACACCACAAATCAGTGCAGGAGCTGAGCTTGCTCGCGATGGCGGTGTGTCAGGCAACAAATGTGTCTACTGATCCTCCGCATTCGCGAGCAGGCTCACTCCTACAGGGATCTCGGCTGTACACAAAATCCGGGGCGCAACTGCGATCAATGTGGGAGCGGGCTTGCTCGCGAAGGCGGTGTGTCAGGCAACAAATGTGTCTACTGATCCACCGCCTTCGCGAGCAAGCCCGCTACCACAGGTTTTTATGGTGGATGATCAGGTTGGGTAGTTGGCCCGCAGGGCTTCGAGGCCGCCTTGGTAGATGCCGGTGAACAGCGCCACCACTTCTTCATCGCTCACGCCTTTGGCGGTGAAGCGCCCTGACCACGTCACCCGTGCGCCCTGCCCTTGGGCTTCAACCTTGATCGTCGCCAGATAATCCGTTGCCGGAAACGGTGCCTGTTCAATCGAGTAACTGTAGGTCTTGGCGGCGTTTTCGAACGCTTGCAGGCGTTCGATGACCACCGCGCCGTCAGCGGTTTGCAGGGTGCGCACGCGGCCACCGTCGCTCAGTTCACTTTTGGGAATGAACGGCAGCCAGTCCGGCAGCGTGTTGAAGCCGCCGATCAATTGCCAGACCTGATCGGCCGAGGCCGGGATGTCGATATGTGCAGATGCAGATGCCATGGATAAACGTCTCTCTCAAGAATTCAAATAGTCAGGCTGTCGACCACGCCGCCATCGACGCGCAACGCAGCGCCCGTGGTAGCCGAGGACAGCGGCGAAGCAATGTAAGTCACCAGGTGCGCGACTTCTTCAACATCGGCAACACGCTGGATGATCGAGGTCGGGCGAGCCTTGAGCACAAAGGCGTCGGCTTCATCGCGCAAGTTGCGGCCAGACTCGGCGGCGGCATCCTTGAGCATGTCTTGCAGGCCATCGGTGAACGTCGGCCCCGGCAAAATCGCGTTCACCGTCACACCAGTGCCCGCCAAGCGCTTGGCCAAACCGTGGGACACCGCGAGGTTGGCGCTTTTCGTCACGCCGTAATTGATCATGTCGGCCGGCGTCGCCACCCCGGATTCCGAGGACAGAAAGATCACCCGCCCCCAGCCCTGCTCGACCATCGCTGGCACGTAATGCCGCGCCAGGCGTACGCCGGAAATCACGTTGACCTCATAGAAACGCGTCCACTCGCTGTCCGGCGCTTCGAAGAAATCGACGGCGTCGAAGATGCCAAGATTATTCACCAGAATGTCCGCGCGCGGTTCGGCGGCGAACAGTGTCTGCGCGCCCTCCGCCGTGCCGAGGTCGGCCGCCAGACCGCGTAATTGCGCGCCCGGCACTTTCTCGCGAATGCTCGCCAACGCCTGCTCGACCTTGCCGTTGTCGCGGCCGATCACCACCACCGTGGCGCCGGCTTCGGCCAGCGACTGGCTGATGCCCAGACCGATCCCAGCGGTGCTGCCGCTGACGATGGCCAGTTTTCCACTCAGATCAATCTTCATGCTTTCACCTCGTCGATGGGTAATGGTGCACGTTCAGAAACCAGTTTTGCTTCACGCATGGCCTGCCAGAAACCGGCAGGAATCACCGCCGACAACGCCGCGACATCTTCAGCGATGCGGCCCGGTTTGCTCGCGCCGGGAATCACCGCAGCAACGGCAGGATTGGCCAACGAAAATTGCAGCGCGGCAGCTTTCACATCAACGTTGTAAGCGGCGGCGATGCGTTTGATCTGTTCAACTTTAGCGATCACTTCCGGGCTGGCCTTCTGGTATTCAAAGTGCGAACCACCGGCCAGAATGCCCGAGCTGTAAGGGCCGCCGACGACGATTTCGACATTCTGCGCCAGCGCCGAGTCCATCAAGCGTTGCAACGGACGTTCGTGATCGAGCAGCGTGTAGCGCCCGGCCAGCAGGAAGCCATCAGGCTGCGCTTCGGTCAGATCGAGGGTCAACTCGCACGGTTCGACTTTGTTCACGCCCAGACCCCAGCCCTTGATCACGCCTTCTTCGCGCAAACGGGTCAGCACTTTGAACGCGCCAGTACGGGCCTGATTGAAGTATTCCAGCCATTGATCGCCGTAAAAGTCCTGAGCGATGTCGTGTACCCAGACGATGTCGAGGCGATCGGTTTGCAGGCGTTTGAGGCTGTCTTCAATCGAGCGCAGGGTCGCGTCGGCGCTGTAGTCATTGACGATTTTGTTCGGGCGACCGTGTTCGAACACGCCGCTTTTTTCGCCGAGATCGCGGGCTGCAGCGTCTTCGACTTCATCAAGAATCACCCGGCCAACCTTGCTGCTCAGCACATAGTCGTCGCGCTTGTATTGCTTCAAGGCTTCGCCGAGGCGAATTTCCGACAGGCCCGAGCCGTAAAACGGTGCGGTGTCGAAGTAACGCACGCCGGCATCCCATGCGGCGTGCACAGTGGCCTGCGCTTCTGCTTCGGGAATGGCGCGGAACATGTTGCCCAGTGGTGCGGTGCCGAAGCCCAGTTGGCCGGGCAGTTTGTCTTTCAAACTCATCGGATTGTCCTCATTCGTTGGTGGTCTGCGTGACCGTTGAGCAGATCCTAGATTGCGACACCGAGACCGTCCAAGACATAATGCGCAGCACTTGAGTCCCTATAGGTCTGACATGATCGACATCCGCCAATTGCGCTACTTCGTCGCCGTCGCCGAGGAAGAACACGTCGGCCGCGCCGCCGAACGGCTGCATATTTCCCAGTCGCCACTGAGCCGGCAGATCGCTCAGCTTGAAGAGCGCCTCGGTCTGACGCTGTTCGAACGCAGCCAGCAGCGCATACGGCTGACCCGCGATGGCCAGACCTTTCTCGCCGAAACACGCGCACTGCTTACGCACGCCAATCGCCTCGAATCCCTCGGTAAGCGCTTGGGTCGTGGCGAAGAAGGCGGTTTGTGCATCGGCTATATCGAGAACGCCATGCACGCCGGGGTTTTGCCCAATGCCTTGCGTGTGTTGCGGGTCGATCGGCCGAATGTTCACGTCGCGCTGTACAACTTGAGTTCCTCCGAGCAACTCGAAGGCCTGCGTCAGCGTAGTCTCGATATCGCATTGGTGAGTGAGCCGCCGACCGATGACGACCCGGATCTGCTGGGTTTTCAGGTGCTGGATGACCCGATGCTGCTGGCGCTGCCGGAACAGCATCCGCTGGCGCAGCAGGCGGTGTTGAGCCCGCAGGATCTGGCGGATCAGGAATGGATCGGCGTGCAGCCACGGCAGGACGCGAGTGATGAGTTTGTCAGCGCGTGCATCAGAGCGGGTTTCACGCCGGATGTGCGCATGCAGGCGACTGAGCCGTTCACCGCGCTGGGGCTGGTGGCGTCGGGGCTGGGGATTGCGATGATTCAGAAAGGCCTGAGCCATAACGCACCGCCCGGAGTGGTGCTGCGCGAGGTGCCGTGGCTGGCGTTTACCACGCCGTTGTGGGCAGCTTGGCACCGGATTAATTTGCGGCCGTTGGTGGAAACCTTCCGCAAAGTCCTCACCGCCGCACAACCTGTCCCTTGTGGGAGCGAGCCTGCTCGCGAAAGCGGTCTGCCAGTTACCGGCAATATTGACTGAGCCACCTCATTCGCGAGCAAGCCCTCTCCCACAGGGGTTAGTGGCGCACGCAAATTCTGTGTTCACCGCAAATCCCTGTAGGAGCTGCCGAAGGCTGCGATCTTTTGATCTTGGTCTTTTAAAAAAACAAGATCAAAAGATCGCAGCCTTCGGCAGCTCCTACAGGGGGACAGCTTCAGGCAGGCTGTAGGTGCAGGCCGTCGTTGTCGATTTGGAGGCGGATCGCATCGTAACTGGCCAGTGTCGCGTGCTCGGTTTCAAGCGGATGCTGATGCGTCGTGGTAATGATCACCAGCGACGCGCCCGCCGCTTCAGCGGCTTGGATCCCGACAGCGGCATCCTCAAAAATCAGACAATCCGCCGGCTCCAGCCCCAAGCGTTTAGCCGCCAGCAGATAACCCGCCGGATCCGGCTTGCCCGCCTTCACATCCTCAGCCGTAATCATCACCGCAGGCTCGGGAATCCCCGCCGCCGCCATCCGCCGCAATGCCAGATCGCGCGGAGCCGACGTCACCATGGCCCAACGATCCTTTGGCAATTGATTGAGAAACGCCGCCGCCCCCGGAATCTCGACAATGCCTTCAACATCCTCGATCTCCGCTGCGGTAATAAACGCCGCTTGTGCCTCCGCGTCTACGCCCGGCAGGTTCAGGCGATTGATCGTGTCGATCGCCCGTGCGCCATGAATGGTCGGCAGAAACGTCTCGACATTGACGCCATGGCGCACGGCCCAGGCAGACCAGATCCGCTCGGCGGCGGCGATGGAGTTGAGGACGGTGCCGTCCATGTCGAACAGGAACGCGCCAAACGCGCGATCGAAAAGATCATTGTGAGCAGACAAAGGGTCGCATCCTCTGGCAAGGGGCCGGGCAAATTTGCCCGGCAATGTAGCACTTGTCAGTGCAGACGCGGAGCCTTGGACTTGAAGGCACTCTCGACGCAATCGAGCAACTGGCCGATCGCCCAGGGTTTCTTGATGAACGCGACCGAGTGCTTGACCCCAGACGTCTCCGGCGTTTCATAACCGGACATGACCATCACCGGTTTGTCCGGCCAGCGATCACCGACCAGGTTGGCCAGATCGGCGCCGTTGAGGGTGCCGGGCATGGTGATGTCGGTCAGCAATAGATTCACTTCCGGCGCGTGCTCGTCCAGATATAACTTGGCTGCGTCGGCGCTGCTATGCGGCTCGACCTTGAAACCTTCCTCCTGAAGAATTTCGCAAAGAAACTCCAGAATCAACGGATCATCCTCAACTACCAGAATCAACCCGCCAGGAAGGTGCGCGTCCGCCGTTGGTGATGGGCACATGAAACTGCACTCCCTGAATAGCATTAACGATTTAGCGGCTTGAATCCGCTGCTTATCTGGTATGAGCAGCGCGTTCTGTAGAAATTCATTTTTGATACAGGAGTTTTCCAAATGGTCGGATTGGCAATCCTGAGACAAACGTTCGAAGTGGCGTAATTGTGGTTAAAATGCCGGCCCATTTGCTTGCCGACCGTGACCGATGAACCCTGAAGCCCTCGCCACCCTCCACGCCCATTTGCTGCCGGCACTCGCCAGCGCACCGGGCGAAACCCGTCGCTTGTTTCATGGGCGCGGGCGTTGCTGGCCGGGGCTGGAACATGTCACGGTGGACTGGCTACAAGGCGTGGTGCTGGTGTCGCTGTTCAAGGAACCGGCGCCGGAGCAACTGGAAGATCTCAAGCGCGTATTGCTCGACATCACTTCTTCGGCCGAATGGCAGCAGTCTAAAGCGCACACGTTGCTGATCCAGCACCGTTATCTGCCGCAGAGCACCGCCGAATGGCTGTTGGGCGATGAGATCGATGAAATGACCATCGTCGAGGGCGGTCTGCAATACCGCGTCGACCTGGGCCGCAAGCAGAACGCCGGGCTGTTTCTCGACATGCGTTACGGGCGCAACTGGGTGCGCGAACAGTCCGACGGCAAGCGCGTGCTGAACCTGTTCGCCTACACCTGCGGTTTCTCCGTGGCGGCCATTGAGGGTGGCGCCAGCCATGTGGTCAATCTGGACATGTCCCGCGCCGCGCTCAGCCGTGGTCGCGACAATCACCGTTTGAATGGCCATGACACCGGCAAAGTCAGCTTCCTCGGCCACGACCTGTTCAAGTCCTGGGGCAAGGTGATCAACAGCGGCCCTTACGATCTGGTGATCATCGACCCGCCGTCGTTTCAGAAAGGCAGTTTTTTGCTGACCAAGGATTATCAGCGCGTGTTGCGGCGTCTGCCGGAGTTGCTGACGGCGGACGGCACGGTGCTGGCCTGCATGAATGACCCGGCGTTTGGTTCGGACTTTTTGATTGATGGCGTGACGCAGGAAGCGCCGAGTTTGCGCTTTGAACAGCGGCTGGAGAACCCGCCGGAATTTCCCGACATCGATCCCGAAAGCGGCCTTAAAGCCCTGGTCTTCAAACGCACTTCCTGACACAACCCAAATCCCTGTAGGAGCTGCCGAAGGCTGCGATCTTTAGATCCTGATCTCTTAAAAACATGATCAAAAAATCGCAGCCTTCGGCAGCTCCTACAGGGGGGTGGAGAGTCAGTTCGGGCGCAGCACCAGGGCGAACAGCTCACCATGTCCGGTGACATTGAGCTTTTGATAGAGATTGCGCCGATGTACTTTCACCGTTTCCGGCGATATGCCCATCTGCTGGGCGATCGCCTTACTCGAGAAACCCTGCAAGATCAGCCGCGCCGTGTCGTTTTCACGCACCGTCAGCCGCGCATCAAAACGATCCAGCAACGTCGCCAGATCGCCGACCAGCACTTCAGCAACCGCCCCTTGCGGCGGCATTAGCTGCACATGCCGGCGCATCGCTGCCAGCACCCAGTCGCGCACACACAGCAGCCGGCCCTGCTCGGCCATTTCGAACGGCGTCGAACGGCCCATCGATAAGCCCAACACGCTGCCATCAACGTTGATCATGAACTGCAGTTCATCCGCGCCCACCACCGAGCGGAAGTAGCTCTGGTAGTACTCGCTCTGCAAAAACTGGTCAGGCGCCACCGACGCCAGGCTGTGCAAGCCATCAGCGAGCCCCGCCGAAGCGGCCTGATAAAACGGATCGAGCAGGTACATGCCGGCGGTGTAATCGGCGAGGTTTTCCTGTTCTTCGACAGCGCCCTTGCTGTCGATATCAATCAGCAATTGCGGCGCCTGGCCCGCCTTCATCATCGCAACCAAGGCGTTATCCATCGGCACCAGCAGGCGCAAAGTGTCGACCAGCGCCCGCCAGAATCCGTCCTGCCCGACACAGGTGAAGACCCGCGCCAGACTTTGATGCACAGGCAATTCCTGCAACAACGCGTCCACGCTCTACCCCTTTTGTGTAACCCATGATGGGAATGGGTCAGGCGCGATCGGATCGATAGGCTGACCGCACTTGATCAACACCGGCCGCAGCGGCCAGAAGTGCCGAATCATGCGGGGTCATCGAGGGGATATCAACCGGTGACCACTGATCAGCAAGACCAGCGCATTTCCTGTAGGAGCTGCCGCAGGCTGCGATCTTTTGACGTTGTTTTTGCAGATCAAAAGATCGCAGCCTGCGGCAGCTCCTACAGAGATCGCGACACATGTAAGATTTTTATGGAGAGACAGAAATCAATGAAACCTCGTGCCCGTGACCTCAACATCCGCATTGGCCAGATGCAGCCCGGCCCGCTCAATGCGATCACCGACGTGCCCGGTGTGCGTGTCGGCCACAGCAACGTGCGCGGTAAAAGCACGGCCGGTCGTGACATTTTCACTGGCGTCACCCTGATCGAACCGCGTCAGGGTTCGACCAACCAGCAACCGTGTTTCGCTGGCGTGCATGTGCTCAATGGCAACGGTGACGCCAGCGGTCTTGAGTGGATTCGCGAGGCGGGCTTGTTGACCAGTCCGATCGCCTTCACCAATACCCACAGCCTCGGCGTGGTGCGCGATGCGCTGATTGTGCTGGATCGTCAGCAGCAACCGGACGATGGCCGTCTCTACTGGAACATGCCGGTGGTGCTGGAGACTTACGACGGGTTGCTCAATGACATCAACGGCTTCCACGTCAAACCTGAACATGTCGCCGAAGCCCTGCACAACGCGGTCGACGGCCCGGTTGTGGAAGGCGCGGTCGGCGGTGGCAGCGGCATGATCTGCCATGAATTCAAGGGCGGCATCGGCACTTCGTCGCGGCGATTGAGCGCTGCGCAGGGCGGCTGGACAGTGGGCGCGATCGTCCAGGCCAACTATGGCATTCGCAATCAGTTACGGGTTGACGGCTACCCGGCCGGGCGCTACATGGAACAGAAGGATTCACCGTTTTTGCGCGCCGCATTGCCGCATCCGGGCATGGGTTCGATCGTGGTTTGCCTGGCCACCGATGCGCCGTTGTTGCCGCATCAGTGCACACGCCTGGCGCAACGGGCGAGCGTCGGTCTGGCGCGCACCGGTGGCGGCAATGAAGATCAAAGCGGCGACATCTTTATCGCCTTCGCCACGGGTAATGATCACGTGCCGCCGGCGGCCTATGAAAGCAAAGGTGCGCCGACGTGTGACGGCTTGCGGATGGTCAATAACGATCACATCAGCGAGCTGTTTCTGGCCGCCACCGAGGCGGTTGAGGAAGCGATCATTAATGCCTTGCTGGCCAGCGAGAGCACTGAAGGCAATGGCCATTCGGTTCAGGGGCTGGATGCACAAACCTTGCTCGCCGCCCTCGAAAAGGCAGGCTGGCCTGGCTCGCGATAACCCCACAAATCCCTGTAGGAGCTGCCGAAGGCTGCGATCTTTTGATGTTGTTTTTCAAGATCAAAAGATCGCAGCCTTCGGCAGCTCCTACAGGGGTTATGTGAACATTTTCGTGCCGAGTTCGCGGGCTATTTGCAGTTGCACCTGCGGCTCGCGCAATTCCGACTCCGGCAGCAACGTCGAGCTCAGCACCGTCGCCCCGCTGTAATCGAAAATCCCGTGTTCAATCTGCGCCGTCATCGCCGCACCGTAACCGTGACGTTCATAGGTGCGTTCGTCTGCCCCGGCGAGTTGTACAAGGTGCACGCGCAAACGCTGCAGCAACTTCACATGCTTCAAGTCACCCGCAAAATCGAACGCCCAGCCATTGCTGAACACCCGATCAATCCAGCCCTTGAGCAGCGCCGGCATCGACCACCAGTAAACCGGGTAAACCAGCACCAACGCATCGGCGCGATCAATGCGTGCCTGTTCCGCCAGCACATCCTCCGGCGGCGAAGCCTCGCGATGATGCACGGCAAAATCCGCAGCGCCGAAACGCGGTTCGAAGCCTTCAGCGTAGAGATCGGCGATCTCGAAGGTGTTGGCCGGATCGGCTTCGGTCAGGCCGGCAGCAATTTGTGTGGCAACGCTGTGGGTCAGTGAGCGCGGATCGTGATGAGCAACAACAATCAATGCGTGCATGGCAATTCTCCGGTTGGTGGGGCTGACCAAGGCTTATATACTCTTGGTAAGTTACGAAGCTTAAGTTACCTTTGGTATATAAACCATGTCAACTGATCAACTGACCAAACAGAATTCCCCCGCGCAACCGCGCAAACGCCTTTCCCGTGAGGATCGCCTGCGCCAGTTGCTTGATGTCGCCTGGCAGATCATCCGCGCCGAGGGCACCGATGCGCTGACCCTCGGCTATCTCGCCGAAAAGGCCGGCGTGACCAAACCGGTGGTCTACGACCATTTCGTCACCCGCGCCGGTTTGCTTGCGGCGTTGTACCGCGATTTTGATGCACGCCAGACCGTGGTGATGGACGCCGCGATCGCCGAATGCGAGCCGACACTCGTCGGCACCGCTTCAGTGATTGCCAAGGCGTATGTCGATTGTGTGATGTTTCAGGGAACGGAAATTCCGGGGATCATCGCCGCGCTGGCGAGCACCCCGGAACTGGAGAAAATCAAGCGGGAGTACGAGGCGATCTTCCTCGAAAAGTGCCGCCGCGACCTGGCGCCCTACGCTAATGGTGGACTGATTACCGCAGCCGCTTTGCGTGCAATGCTCGGCGCCGCAGAAGCGCTGTCGCACGCTGCCGCCAACGGTGAAATCAGCGCCGAGGACGCGATCAACGAGTTGTTCGCAACCATCATCGCAATGGTCGAACGCGCCACTGTCAGGCTCTAGTGCAGGGTCAGTCGCTGACGGACAAATTCTTCCGTGTGGCGAGTGGTTTGATCCAGATGGCGATCGCGCTGCTTCTCGGCATCGAGCATCGCGCGCTTGCTGTTTTTCTGTAGCAGATACGTGTGAATCTGCTGCACTTCCAGTGAGCGGTAAATCGGCGTGGTGTCGATGAAACCGCGCAAGCCGTTGCTGCGGTAATGCCGGGTGCTCATCAGCACTTGAGTTTCACGCGAGCCGATCACCTCAAAGCCCAGCGCTTCGAAATACGGGACTTTGCCGACGGTGCAGCTCAGCTCCGCATGCGGATAGCGCCCAAGCAATTCGCCGATCATCGCCCGCGCCACGCCTTGCCGCCGGTGCCCTTCGCGCACCGCCATGTAGGCGACGCTGCACGCTTCCCAGTCGCCCTGCACCGGCAGGTACAAAAGGAAACCGATCACCTGTTCCGGATCTTCATCGGCGGTCGCCACCAGCAACTCGACTTCGGTGCCCTTGTCGCCATTCAACGCTTCCAGATACAAATGCACCTCGTAGCCCACCGCGTACTGATACACGTTGTACAGCAGGTTGCTCGGGCCCAGGCCAACCGCGCTGATGTCGGTCAGGTAGTCGACGACCATTTGCAGAATCTGGCTGTTGACGCCCTCGGGGCATGGGGATTTGTAGTGGGTGATGCGAGGCATGGCAGCTGAACTCCGGCAGAAAACCGCGACATCATACCTTGTCCCTGCGCCAACCCCTGTAGGAGCTGCCGAAGGCTGCGATTTTTTGATCTTGTCTTTTAAAAACAGGATCAAAAGATCCCAGCCTTCGGCAGCTCCTACATTGGAAAATCGGGGAGGTATTACTGCTGCGGCGCCACCACTTTGATTTTGATCGCGATGTCCTTCGACACCACCGTGTCCGCCCACTCCCCCGCGCCGAGCCCAAACTCGTCGCGCTTGAGCAGCAGCTCACCGTCAAAAATGCCGATGGCGTTCTCCGGCTTCAATTCAACCGGCACCTGCACGTCGCGGGTGATGCCTTTGAGGGTGAGCTGGCCGGCAATCAGATAGCGGTTTTCGGCCACCTGGGTGAAATGGCTTGATTCGAATACCGCGACGGGGAATTTTTCCGTGTCGAACCACGCCGGTTTCACCAGTTCGGTATTGGCGTCTTCGCTGCCGGCATCGATGCTGGTGAGGTCGATGTGCAGCGTGGTGTGGGCATTGGCGAGATTGTCGGAATCGAAGCTCAGCGTCGCCTCGAACTTGCCGAACGTGCCGTACATCCGCGAGCCCATCTGGTTATAGGTGAAGCTGATCTGACTGGCGGTCGTGTTGACCCGGTTGTATTCGACCGCCTGGGCAATCGGCACGGCGCACAGGCAAAACGCGGCAGCGAGCAGCAATCGGATCGACATGAGATTCTCCGGGCAGCGCTTACCGTCGAGGGCCTCGATTGACTAAAGCAAACAACCGACAGTTACGCCACTTCGGGATCAGGGTTTGAAGTTCAAACCATCCGCTCGATCTTCTGATGCTTCCACACCAGTTTGTAATACAGCGTCTGCAACACCAGCATCCCCAGATACGCCACCGGAAACGCCATCCACACACCCTGCAAACCGTACTGGCCATCAAGCCAGTACGCCGCTGGCAACTGCACCCCGACCACACAAATAATCGCAATGATCACCGGCACCAGCACCGTGCCGCTGGCGCGCATGATCCCGCCGATGATCGCCTGGAAGCCGAACACCAACAGGCTCCAGAGCATGATGTGCAGCAGATGCTCGGCCATCGCCCGGGTTGAGTCTTCGGTCAGGAACAAGCCAAGCAACCAGTGCGACAGCAGGTAGCCCAGCACAATCAACCCACCGGTCAGGCACACGTTGATCAGCAAACCCGTGCGCAGAATCGGCGCCATGCGCTCCAGACGCCCGGCACCAATCGCCTGTGCGCCCAGAATCGACGCAGTGATGGCAATCGATAACGCCGGAAACTGCACGTAGTTAACGATCTGCGTCACCGCGCCATACGCCGCCGTTGCCTGCGAACCGTGCTGATTCACCAGCGCCAGAATCACCAGTTCCGACAACGACAGAACAATCATCTGCACGCCGGTCGGCAGGCCGATGCGCAGCACCTTGCCGAGGATTGCACCGTTGAGCCGCAGCGCTGCAAAAAACTCTCGATCCGGCGCCAGCGGATGGCCCTTGCGAATCAAGCGCCACGCCAGCCATGCCATCGCCGCGAGGTTACCGGCGAGGCCCGCGTACGCCGCACTTTGAATGCCCAGTTGCGGCAGGCCAAACCAGCCGCGAATCAACGCCGGGGTCAGCGCCAGACCCACACTGGTCGAGACGATCAGCGCCAGCAGCGGCGACAACGTGTCACTCACCCCACGTAGCAACTGGGTGAACAGCACAAACACCAGCATCGACGGCAGAATCCACATCATCACGTGCGCGTAGGCCACCGCATCGTCCAGCACATCCGCAGGCGTGCCCAAACCGGTCAACGCCTGCCGCGCGAACACACTGCCGAGCACCGCCGCGATCAAACCAATCAGCACACCCAGCAACAACGTTGCGCCGGCGATGGCTTTAACCATATGCGGCTCGCGCGCGCCCCACGCCTGACCGATCAACACGCCCGCGCCCGCGCCAAGGCCGATGACCAGCGCGATAAAGAAGAAGATGATCGGAAACATCCCCGACACCGCCGCCAGCGCCTGAGTGCCGAGCATCTGGCCGATGTAAATGCTGTTCACCGTGCCCGACATCGACTGCAGAAAATTCGACAACACCATCGGGGCGAGGAACAACAAATACGTTTGCCAGAGGGGTTTGGTGACGGCTGGGGTTTGCATGGGGCAGGAGGTCCATCTCGACGGCAGGAAGGCTTAAGGAGGATAGCTTCGATGAGTTGTCGGCGGGGCGCAATTAACATTTAAGCTTCGTGTTTAATTTCGCCCTGAAGCGATGCCGGAGTCTGTGGTAAACAACACTCCACCCATTGTTCGTGATTGAGATTTTGCTCATGCCGCACGTTACAAATCTGCTGACCAGCGCCCTCCTCGCTCTCCTCACCGGCAGCGCTTGCGCCGCCACGCCCAGCGCTGCTCCCGAAGCCTTGAAGCCGTTGTTGATGACATTGAACGAGCGCCTGAACATCGGCGATCTGGTAGCGCTGACCAAGTGGGACAGCGGCAAGCCGATTCAGGACAGCGCGCGTGAAGCGCAGGTGATTGCCAATGCGCGCACGCTGGCCGCCGAGCGCAAACTTGATGCTGAAGACGTGGCGCAATTGATTGCTGCGCAAATGGAGGCCAATAAACTGGTGCAGTACGGTTTGCTCGCACAATGGCAAGCGGCGGGTGTGGCGCCGGACACTGCACGCCCGGATCTGGGCAAGCAGATTCGGCCGCGACTGGATGAGCTGCAGAGCCGATTGTTGCAGCAGTACGCTGATTTCGCGCCTTACCGTCGGGATCCGAATTGTTCGAGCTGGCTGGCGGAATCGCGCAAGGGGTTGGCGCAGGATGCGCTGCATGAGTTGGCGTTGATGCGGAGCACCGGTGAATTGTGTGTGCGGGCGGCGAGGTAATAAAGTCAAAAGATCGCAACCTGCGGCAGCTCCTACAAGGGTCAGCGACGGGTCTGACAAATCCTGGCGCAAGTGACGACTGGCGGTCGGTCGATCATTGCGCATACCATCCGGCCACAACTTCAAAACAGAATCCGCTCGCCCATGCTCAAAGCCAGTCTGCGTAGCCATCTCACTCTTTGGTTTGCCGGTTTATCCCTGCTGACGCTGCTGAGCGTGGGTTTCTACGTCGGTCATATCGCCACCGAGCAGATGAAACAGGCCAGTGGCAATGCGCTGCTGAGCACCGCGCGCTCGGCGGCGGCATTGCTCGGCGAACAGTTGCGCGAGCGGCAACTTGAGGTTTATTTGCTCAGTCGAGCGCCGCATCTGGAGCGCGGCGATCTGGACAACCCGGCGATTCTCAAGTCGATGCAGTTGCGCACCCAGGCCCGTGCCGAATACGCGTGGATGGGCGTGGCCGATGCCGAGGGCCTCGTGCATCAGGCCGTAAACGGTTTGCTGGTCGGTCAATCGGTGCAACAACGCCCGTGGTTCCAGGCTGGTCTGCGCAATGAGTACACCGGTGATCCGCACGAAGCCGTGTTACTCGCCAAATTGCTGCCGGGATTGCCGAATGGCGAACCGTTACGTTTCATCGATTTCGCCGCGCCGATTCATAACGCCGAGGGCCAGGTGATTGGTGTGCTGGGGGCTCACGCACACTGGAGCTGGGTGACGCGGATTGTCGAATCGGCGGCGGTGTCGCACAAGGATTCGGCGCCGGATCTCGAAGCGCTGATCATCGATCATGACGGTAAAGTGCTGTACCCGGAGGCGTTGATGGGCCAACAGGTCGCGGCCAACGATCCGAACTCGCCGGGCTGGACGGTCGGCGATGGTTATCTGACCAGCCGCGTGACCGTGCCGACACCGTCGAGCACTGCATTGTCGTGGTCGATTGCTGTGCGCCAACCGCTGGACACTGCCCTGCAACCGGCGCGCCTGCTGCTCTACAAACTGTTGCTGTTGGGCGTGTTCGCGGCAATCGGTTGTGGCTTGGTGGCGTACTACCTGGCGCTGTACCTCAGCCGCCCGATTGAACAACTCGCTCGCTCGGCCAAACGCGTACAGAACAATCAGCCCGGCGCACACTTCCCGCTGCAACATCCGGTGCAGGAGATTGCCCAACTCGGCCAGTCGATCGATGCGATGACGCAATCACTGCTCGGCAAAGAACGTCAGTTGCAGGAGGCCAATGCCTCGCTGGAAGCGACCGTCGCGCAACGCACTGCGGCCCTCACCCAAGCCAACGCCGAACTGCTCAGTCTGGCGACCCACGATTCCCTGACCGGCGTTTTCAACCGTCGTCGCTTCGACGAAAAGCTTACCGAGTACAACCTGCTGTTCCGCCGTACCGGCCGCCCGTTTGCCTTGCTGCTGATCGACGCCGATCATTTCAAACGGATCAACGACACCTACGGGCACGCCATCGGCGATGACGTGCTGCTGCAACTGGCGCAACTGATTCGCGAGAGCACCCGCAGCACCGATTTCGTGGCGCGCTACGGTGGTGAAGAGTTTGCAGTGTTGTTGCCGGAAGTCGCGCAACCGGATACCCCTGAAGTGGTCGCCGAGAAAATCCGCACAGCCATCGCCAACGCGCATTTCCCTCATGTCGGCAACATGACCGTCAGCATCGGCATCGGCCTGGCGGATCCGGCTGACAACAGCCAGACCCTGCTGATCAAACGCGCTGACCAACAGCTGTACCGGGCAAAAGCCGCCGGGCGCAATCAGATCGCCTGATCAGCCCTGCTTCACTTCGCAGATCCCGTTGGCCTTGTTCTTCCCGGTGTACGACACCCCCGGCGAACCATCGGGATTGATGCTAAGCGAAATGGTCACGCCCGCGCCTTTGGCCTCGAAATAGTTGTCGTTGAATTTCTTCAGCTTGGCTTCCTTGCCATTGATGTAGATCGGCCCGCCCTCATCGGCGTGAACTTCGATCTTGCCCGGGCAAGTGGCATTGAGCATCGGGATGCCAGCGTGGGCCACTGATGCAATGAGCAACAAAGGTGCTGCCAGCAACAAAGATTTCATGGAAAGCTCCTTGGTTTCGGCGACATGCCGCGCTGTCAGCAATAACTCAAAATCGCCCGTCCCACCAGTGTCACCGTTGTCGCGGGGGGTCAGGTATTGGTCTTCAACTTCGTCCACAACCGCGTCGTCAGCCGCGCAATCGCTGCCGGCAGTTCTTCGACGGTGAACAATTTGTCCATCACTTCTTTTGGCGGATAAATCGCCGGATCGCCGATCACGTCCTGATTGAGAAACTCATTGGCCGCCGCATTCGGATTGGCGTAATGGATGCTGTTGCTGATATTGGCAATCACCTTCGGTTCGAGCAGGTAGTTCATGTAGGCGTAGCCGTTCTTTTCATGCGGCGCGCTTTTCGGCATGACCATCATGTCGAACCACAACGTCGTGCCTTCGGTCGGTATCGAATAGGCGATGTCGATGCCGTTCTTGGCTTCCTTGGCGCTCGCCGCCGCTTGAACGATGTCGCCGTTGAAACCGATCACCGCGCAGACGTTGCCGTTGGCCAGGTCGCTGATGTATTTCGAGGCGTGGAAATACTGGATGTATGGGCGGATTTTCAGCAAGGCCTGCTCGGCTTGTTTGTAGTCGGCCGGTTCGTGGCTGTGCGGCGGCAAGCCGAGGTAGTTGAGGGTGATCGGCAGCACCTGTGTCGGGTTGTCGATGATCGCCACACCGCACTGGCTCAGTTTCTTGATGTTCTCTTCGTCAAAAAACATCTTCCACGAGCGGGTGATGTCGGTGTTGCCGAAGATCGCTTTGATTTTTTCGACGTTGTAGCCGATGCCGGCCGTGCCCCACATGTACGGGTAGCCGTACTGATTACCCGGATCGTTGACTTCGAGTTTCTTCATCAGCACCGGGTCGAGGTTTTTCCAGTTCGGCAGTTGCGACTTGTCGAGTTTCTGGATCGCCCCGGCCTTGATCAGGCGCGAGAGAAAGTGGTTCGACGGGCTGACCACGTCATAACCGGTGTTGCCGGTCATCAACTTCGACTCCAGCACTTCGTTGCTGTCGTGGATGTCGTAAGTGGTCTTGATGCCGCTGGCCTGGGTGAAATTGGCCAGAGTGTCCGGGGCGATGTAGCTGTTCCAGTTGGAAATATTCACGGTTTCGTCGGCACAAGCGGCCGCCGACGTTGCAGCGAGGGCGATCGCCAGGGTGAGCGTATTGATGCGCATGTTCTATCACCTGAAAGGAAGTGGCTTTTGTTCTTGTGCAGTTCGCGGATTTTCAGATTTCTGTTCTGGCCCTGACCGCCTCCACGCGCATGCGAAGCATGGCACCGATATCGAAGAAAGGCCGCGGCGGCAACCAGCCAGGTTTAGCGCGCTGCATCACTGATTGCAGCAGTGGCGAGTCAACGCCCGAAGCCAGTTCTGCCAGCAGTCGGCCCCACAAGGTTCCGCGCGCAACGCCAGAACCGTTGCAGCCCGCCACGGCGTACACGCCCTCTTCCACCCGATCGAAATACGCCTGACCGCTGCGGGTAGCGCTCAAGTGGCCGGTCCAGGTGAATTGAATGTCGCGCTCGTCGAGGAAGGGAAAACGCCGCTGCAATCCAAGCACATGATGCTGGCGACGTTGCGCGAGTTCGCCGTTGGACAGGTCGCGCGTGCGGTATTCGGCGGTGTTGCGGATCATCACGCGGCGATCCGGGGTCAGGCGCACGGTGGCGCCGAGTGGCCGGGTCGACAGCACGCCCCACGGCTCGACCGCGCCAATCGCCTGAAACTCGTGATCGGTCAGCGGCCGCGTCAGGCTGGCGCTGAGTTCCATGGGGAATGTGCCGCTGTCGTTGATGCCGACCCGAGGAATAAACGCGTTAAGGCACACCAGCACTTTCTTCGCTTCAACGCTGCCGTTAGCCGCGTTGGCGCGCAGCCCGCCCTGACTCAGACGCTCGACACTGGCGATGTCGGTGTCCTCATACACGGTGATGTTGCCCGGCAGTGCGTTGAGCAAACCTTTCACATACTTGGCCGGTTGCAGCAGCGCATTGCCGTGGCCACACCAGATCGCGGCGGCGTAGTGACGGGTGCCAAGTTTCTGCGCCAACTGTTCGCCCTGCAGAAATTCGGCCCGGGCACCGAGCGCACGCAATGTCGCCAGTTTGGCCTCGACATGATCAAGCTTGGCCGCGTCGTTGACCGCAAAGTAATAACCGCTGTCGCGAAAGTCGCACTCGATCGCGTGTTGGCCGATGCGCTGACGGACTTCTTCGCTGGCCGCCCTGGAAATCATCGTGTCGGTTTCGAACCCGGCAAACCCGGCGGCGCCGATCAATTCGCTGTGTGCTGGATGTTCGTGAGCAACGACGAACCCCGAGTTACGCGCCGACGCGCCTTGCGCCGCGCGCTGCCGGTCGACCACGACGATGCGCGCCTGCGGGTGCATGTCGGCGAGCGTGTGTGCAGCGCTGAGCCCGGTAATGCCGGCGCCAATCACCAGCCAATCGGCCTTTTGCGCGCCACTCAGGCGACCGCGCTCCGGCGAATGGCCAGCCTGCGCGATCCAGCCGCATATGTTTTCCATGCATCACCTCATAGGACTGTCGTTCAACGGCTTGCCTCTGTGTAATGTGCATGCGTGAATCGCATGGACACCTTGAGAAGATCGCCGCCAGAGCTAGAATCTATAAGGTCTTCGTCCGACCGACCAACGTTATAAAATCATCGAGCCATTCTGAAATCGCATGGATAAAATTCGCCACGTACCGTCCCTTCAAGCTATGCAGGCACTGGTCGAAGTCGCCGATTGCGGCAGCTTCACCTTGGCGGCGCAGAAGCTGTGCCTGACCCAAAGCGCGGTCAGTCGGCAAGTTCAGCAATTGGAGGGTCACTTCAATGTCGCGCTGTTTATCCGTACCAGCCGCAGCCTGCGCCTGACCGCAGAAGGCGAACAGGTGCTGGCCAGCGCGCGCAGCATTCTCGAACAACTGAAAAATCTCGAAGAGCGCCTCGCCCCACAGGAGCGGCCATTCCGCATCCGCATGCATGTTTCACTGGCGGTGCGCTGGCTGCTGCCCAAACTCAGCGACTTTTACCTCAGCCATCCCGAGGTTTCCTTGGCGATTGAAACGGTCGCCACCGAAGTGGTCGAGCCGGCCAGCGACAGCGACGCGTACATTTTGTATCTGCCGCAAGCGACCAGCGACCCGGCGTATCTGACGCTGTTTGAAGAAACGCTGGTGCCGGTGTGCGCGCCCAATCTGCCGGGCGCACCACGATCAGTGGACGAGTTGCAGCGTTTTGCCTTGCTGCATCGCTCGGCTGATCGTCAGGCGTGGTTCGAATGGCTGGCGGCGAATAACGGCAAACCGCTGGAGGATTACCGGCACATCCCGTTCAATCTTGATGAGTTGGCACTGGATGCGGCGGCGCGCGGGTTGGGCGTGGCGGTCACGGACATGACGCTGGCGGCGGAGTCGCTGGAGCGCGGCGTGCTGGTGGTGCCGTTCGGCCCACCGCTGAAAACCGGCGGCATTTATTCGCTGTGCTTGCAGCCGTCAGCGGCGACGCATCCGGCGTGTGCATCGGTGATGCAATGGTTCACCAAACAAACCCTCAACCCACAATCCCCGTAGGAGCTGCCGAAGGCTGCGATCTTTTGATCTTGCCCTTAAAAAACCAGATCAAAAGATCGCAGCCTTCGGCAGCTCCTACAGGTGTTCCGAGAAGGTCTGCAGGTAGGCGAGCAGGTTGTCGAGTTTCTCTTCATCGCTCAGGCCCCAGAAAATCATCCGCGTGCCTGGCACCACGCCTTTCGGGTCTTTGAGATACGCCCTCAACGTGTCGGCATCCCAGGTCAGGCCGGAGTTTTTCATTGCGTCGGAATAGACGTAATTGGCCGAAGTACCGGCAGGCCGACCGACGATGCCGTTGAGTTCCGGGCCGAAACCGGGGCGGGCCGACTCACCGATCTGATGGCAACCACCACACAAACGCGGGAAGATTTTTGCCCCTGCTTCAGGGTCGCCGGCGGCTTGGGCAGTTGAACAGGTGGCGATAAGGCTCAAGGCCAGGGACAGTAAAGCAGTGGTTTTCATCGAACGATCCAAAAACAGGCGCTACACAATTGCGGCAAGCCTAACATTTTGTGCAAGGCAGTTTTTTACAGGTAAGCGCCGATGATCTTTCTGACAGTGATCAATGCCTGACGCAAAACGGCCATGTCCACCGAGCCCAGCGCCAGCCGGATCGCATGCGGCACATAGGCGGACACGGCAAACGGTTCGGCCGTGGTGACGGAGATCTGTTGCTGCTGCAGTTCCACGACGATCTGATCGGCGCGCACATCTTCCGGCAGTGGCAGCCATAAAAAGTACGAAGACGGATGGCCGATCCACGACAGCCCTTTGAGCAATTCCGCGGCCAAGGTTTGCCGTGCTTTGGCGTCATTGCGCTTCTGTTCCTCAAGCTCAATGACGGTGCCATCGTCGAGCCAGCCGCAGGCAATCGCAGTCATCACCCCCGGAGTGTTCCAGGTCGTGGCGCGAATGACGCGTTCCAGCGCCGGCACCATCCCCACGGGCGCGGCGATAAATCCGACGCGCAAACCGGTGGCGATGTTTTTCGACAGTCCCGACACGTACACAGTGCGCTCCGGCGCCAGATCAATCAGCGGGCGCGGTGGGTTTTCCACCAGAAAGGCGTAGGCCGCATCCTCGAGGATTGTCAGATCATGCCGTCGGGCGATCGCCACCAGTTGTTCACGTTGATCAATCGGCATTACCCAACCCAGCGGATTGTGCAACGTCGGCATGCTGTAAACGGCGCGCACCGCACGCTGCCGGCAGAGCGTGTCCAGCGCAGGCAGATCCGGGCCGTGTTCGGTCGTGGGGATCGCCACCACTTCCAGATGCAGCGCTTCGGCCAGCACTTTGAACCCGGAATAGGTCAACGCGTCAGCGGCAATCACATCACCCGGTTTGAGCAACGCCATCAGCGTCACCGCCAACCCTTGCTGCGCACCGTTGACGATCAGCACTTGCTCGGCCTCGACCTGCACGCCACGGCTTAGCAGATGTTGCGCAACCGACGCGCGCTCATGAGCGCGACCGGCGTGCGGCTGATAACGCAGCAGCGCTTCGAGATCGCCCGACAACGCCAACTGCCGCAGCGCCGTGCGCAACAGATCCGCCTGACCGGGCAACGACGGGTAGTTGAAATTGAGGTCGATCATGCCGACCGCGACATCCTTCTGATCGATGCCCTGCCCCGGCGACAACGAGGTTTCCCGCACAAAGGTGCCGCGCCCGGCCTCGCCACTGACCAGGCCCATCGCCTCCAGTTCGGCATAAACCCGTGAAGCGGTGACCAGCGCCAGCCCTTCGCTCGCCGCCAATTGCCGGTGCGTCGGCAGGCGCGTGCCCGGCGACAGGCGACCCGAGCGAATGTCATCGGCGTAGGTATCAACCAGCGTCTTGTATCGGGAGCGCGGCATGTCGGCTGTATCCATGACAATTCTTTGATTGTCCTGATTCTCAGCCATAGGATTGAAATGACGCAACCCCACTTTTGAGCGCGCCCCGATATGGAACGAACCTCGAATCTGACAAACCCGGCACTGGAAAAAACCAGCGGCTGGATCAACGGCTTTATTGGCGTGGTGATTTTCAGCGGTTCGCTGCCAGCCACGCGATTGGCGGTGCTGGAATTCGACCCGGTGTTTCTCACGGTATTGCGTGCCGCCATCGCTGGGGTATTGGCCGTGGCACTGCTGTGGCTGTTTCGCGAACGGCGCCCCACACGCGATCAATGGCTGTCGTTGTTCATCGTGGCGATGGGCGTGGTGCTCGGATTTCCGCTGCTGACTGCGTTGGCTTTGCAACACGTGACGTCAGCACATTCGATTGTCTTTGTAGGATTGCTGCCACTGGCGACAGCGATTTTCGGCGTGTTGCGCGGTGGTGAACGGCCGCGTCCGGTGTTCTGGATTTTCTCGGTACTCGGCAGTGCGCTGGTGGTGGGGTTTGCGATCTCTCAAGGCCTGACCGCTTCGCCAACCGGCGACTTGCTAATGTTGGCCGCCATCGTCGCCTGCGGTCTGGGCTACGCCGAAGGGGCGAAACTGTCGCGCAGCCTCGGCGGCTGGCAGGTGATTTGCTGGGCGCTGGTGTTGTCGTTGCCGCTGATGGCGGTGCTCAGTCTGTGGTTGGCGCCCGCCTCGTTCAGCACCATCAGCCTGTCGGCGTGGTTGTGCCTGGGCTATGTGTCGCTGTTCAGCATGTTGATCGGTTTTGTGTTCTGGTATCGCGGTCTGGCGCAGGGCGGGATTGCGGCGGTGGGTCAGTTGCAGTTGTTGCAGCCGTTTTTTGGCCTGGCGCTGGCGGCGACGTTGCTGCATGAACACGTTAGCGTCGGCATGCTCGCGGTGACGTTGGGCGTCATTCTGTGTGTCGCCGGGGCGAAGAAGTTCGCCAAATAATCCCTAAGCGCCCGCCTTCCACTCGCGCGGGCTGAGCCCGGTCTTGCGGCGAAACGCGCGAGCCAGCGCCGAAGGGCTTTCGTAACCGACCTCCTCGGCGATCAGCGCAATGGGTTTGCCCTCGCGCAAACGTTTCTGCGCCAGGCTGACCCGCCAGCTCAGCAGATAATCGGCCGGCGTCTGCCCGACCACGCGGCGAAACTGCTCGGCAAAACTGGCGCGCGAGAGGTTGGCGACGCTGGCCAGCTCGGCCACGCTCCACGGTTTATGCGGCTGCTCGTGCATCTGGATCAAGGCCCGCGACAAACGCGGATCGGCGAGCCCGGCCATCATCCCCGGTTGTTGATCGCGACTGCTGATGAGGTGGCGCAACAGCAGAATCACCAGCAGTTCAAACAGCCGATCCATCACCGCAACCCGCCCGCAGTGTCCTTCGAAGGCTTCCTTGAACAACCACTCCAGCGTGCTGCCGAGTTCGGGAATGTCGCTGAGTTTCAGCACCAGATAATCCGGCAACGCGGTGGCGAGTGCATTGCCCGAACCGCCGTCGAACGTCAGCGTGGCACAGACCACGCGGGTGTCCATGGACTCGTCGGCAGACATTCGATGGGGAAACGGTCGCGGAAAGAAAATAAGCGAAGGTTCACTCAGCCTGAGCTCGCGTTCGTTAGCCGGCCTGAGCAGCAACTCGCCCGCCTGCAACAGATGCACATGCCCGCACGGCTCGCCCTCATGCACGCTGATGCCGCAAAACGCGCCGCTGTGAAAGGTGCCGGCATTCACACCGAAGTGGCTGAGCAAAGTAGAAAGGCGATCCATTGGGCGACTCCTGCGGGCGAATCTGGACGATCTGCCGCATATCGTCGACGATTTGCCGCCAAAACACCAGTTGCGCTCACTAACATTCATTCCATCGCCGACGCAGTTCGCGCCGGACTTTCGGAGAATCACCATGAGCCGTATCAACGCCATCAGCCTCGAAACCGCCACCGACGCCACCCGCCCCGTGCTGGAAGGTGTGAAGAAGAAAATCGGTTTCCTGCCGAACCTGTTCGCCACACTGGCCAAGGCGCCGGTCGCGCTCGACACCTACGTGCAAGCGTCAGCGACACTGGGCAAATCGTCGCTCAGTGCCAAGGAAAAAGAAGCGGTGTACCTGGCGACCTCGCAGGTTAACGGCTGCGATTACTGCCTGGCGGCGCACACCTTTTTCGGCAGCAAGGCCGGGTTGTCGGCCGAGGACATCGTCGCGGCGCGCCAAGGTGAACTGAACGCCTATGCCGCCCTCGCCTATCAATTGACGGAAAGCCGTGGCCACTTGAGTGACGAGCAGATCGCCGCCGCTCGCGCTGCGGGGATTGATGACAGCAAGATCATCGAAGTGATTGCCGTGGTGGCGGTGCAGACCTTGACCAACTACCTGAACAACGTGGCGCTGACCGAGATCGACTTCCCGGCCATTAACTAAACACACAATCCCATGTGGGAGCGGCGGTGCGACGATTCGACTTGCTCGCGAATGCGGAGTATCAGTCGACATCTTTGTTGTCTGACACACCGCTTTCGCGAGCAAGCCCGCTCCCACATTTAGTCCGCGTTCATCACTGTGTCACTCGTGATCGACGCCGGCGCGCTTGAGCAGTTTTTTGCAGCGCTCGGACAAGTGGAACACCTGCAGATCCTTACCTGCTTTGGCGTAACGCTCACGCAAGGTTTTTAGCGCGGCAATCGCCGAGTAATCAACAAAGCTCAGATGCCGGCAGTCGAGGGTGACTTTTTGTGGATCGGTCGCCGGATCGAACTGGTTTAGAAACGGCGTGGTCGAGGCGAAAAACAGCGTGCCGTGCAGGCGATAGAGTTTGCTGCCATCCGCTTCCAAATGCTCATCGGCGTACAACTCGCGCGCCTGCTGCCAGGCGAAGTTCAGCGCAGCAATGATGATGCCGCAGAGCACAGCGGTGGCCAGATCGGTGAACACGGTGATGGTGGTCACGGCGATGATCACCAGCACATCGTTGAGCGGGACTTTGTTGATGACGCGCAACGAAGCCCAGGCGAAGGTCTGTTGCGAGACCACGAACATCACCCCGACCAGCGCCGCCAGTGGGATACGCTCGATCAGCGGCGACAGAAACAGAATGAACAACAGAATCAGCACACCCGCCACGACGCCGGACAAACGCCCGCGCCCACCGGAGCTGAGGTTGATCACGGTCTGGCCGATCATCGCGCAACCGCCCATGCCGCCGAATGCGCCCGAGACCATGTTCGCCGCGCCCAACGCCACGCATTCCCGATCCGGGTAGCCACGGGTTTCAGTGATTTCGTCGGTGAGGTTCAGCGTCAGCAGGGTTTCCAGCAGCCCGACCAGCGCCATCAGAATCGCGTAGGGGGCGATGATGCGCAGGGTTTCGAAAGTCCACGGGATGTCCGGCAGAGCGAAAGTCGGCAGACCACCGGCGATGTGCGCCATGTCGCCGAGGGTGCGGGTCGGCAGGCCGAACAGATAGACCAGCAGGCCGACGCCAAGAATCGCCACCAGCGCCGGCGGCACCGCTTTGGTCAGGCGCGGCAGGATGTAGACGATCGCCATGGTTAGCGCCACCAGCCCTGCCATCAGGTACAACGGCGTGCCGCTGAGCCATTCCTCACCGTTCTTGAAATGCTCCAGTTGCGCCAGGGCAATAATGATCGCCAGACCGTTAACGAAGCCGAGCATCACCGGGTGCGGCACCATCCGCACCAGTTTGCCCAAGCGCAGCAAACCGAACGCCATCATGATCAAACCGCCGAGCAGCACGGTCGCCAGTAAATACTGCACGCCGTGTTGCACCACCAGCGCAACAATCACCACCGCCATCGAACCCGCCGCCCCGGAGACCATACCGGGCCGACCGCCGAACAACGCAGTCAGCGTACAAATGATGAAAGCGCCGTACAGGCCCATCAGCGGATTGAGGTGTGCCACCAGCGCGAAGGCGATGCATTCGGGCAACAGGGCAAACGAGGTGGTGAGTCCGGCCAGGACATCGGCGCGCAGACGAATCGGTTTCATGGCTTACCTGACTGAGCGGCCAACGTCGGTGACCGCAGGTGTTCGGGGAAAAGTGGGTTGCGGATGTTACGGAATTGTCCCCGCAGCGGCCAGTGATCGCTGACAGTTATCGACCTGCGCTTTATGCTGGTGCGCTCAGTCTTCATCGAGTTCGAACATGTCTGCATTTTTAACCGCTCGCGAAGTTTGCCAGCGTTTGCGTGACGCGGCGCTTGAGGTGCTCACCGTTAAAGTATGCGAGGCGCCCTCCGCGTCCGGGCTGGTTGTCGTCGATATCGAAGGCTGGCGCTTGTTGCTGGATTTTGACGGCGGCCGGTTGCATCACTGTGAATACGCGCGCGATACCGATGGGCGCGAAGGCGCGCTCGAGGGCTGGCAGCGTTATGGCACTGATCCGGTGAGTTTGCTCAGTACTTGGGAATTGGCGCAGATCGAACGGCTACTGGCGCAATCCCCTCAGCCCTGACGCAAGTCGAGCATGTAAGTGTAATAACCGGTATCGCGCACATACCCCAAAGACTCGTACAAACCCTGCGCGGTTAAGTTGTCGGTGGCGGTTTCCAGTACGAGACCTTTGGCGCCGGTTTCCAGGGCAAACGCGCGGGCGGTGTTCATCAGCAATCGGCCAACGCCGCGACCCCGGGCGGCTGGCGTGGTGAACAGATCGCTGAGCAGCCAGGTGCGGTGGGCGTCGATGGAGGAAAACGTCGGGTACAACTGCACGAATCCCAGCGCCTCACCGTGCTCATCCTGCGCCAGAAAAATCGCTGACTCCCCCGCTGCCATGCGTTCGGCGATGAAGGCGCGCGACTGTGCCAGATTCGACGGTTGCTCGTAGAAACCCCGATAAGCGTCGAACAACTGCGCCACCGCCTCCAGCTGTGCGCTATCGGCGCGCAATGCCTTAATCGTCATGACCCCTTCCTCGTTTATTCAATGATCGAAGCAGCATAGCGCTGTCTGTCGAGTAAGCTGGCCTCACCGCTATATAGTTTTGTATATTGCGAAACCGAAATTGCCAGAATCTTTCCATGTTGTTTATTCAGACTGTTTTTCCATGAGTGCCATCCGCGTACGCAACGAGCAGTTGATCCTCAACGCTGCCAGTGAAGAATTCGCCGCCAACGGCTTCGACGCCACCCAGACTCGCGACATCGCCGCCCGCGCCGGCGTGCCCAAGGCGAACCTGTATTACTACTTCCAGACCAAGGAAAACCTCTACTCGAAAGTCTTGCTGGGGTTTGTCGAACCGTTGCTGGAGGCGTCGGCGGTGCTGCGTGAAAGCGATGATCCGCTGGTGGGTTTGCGCGCTTACGTCGCTGCGCGGATTCGTATTGCCCGCGAGCATCCGGCGATAGCCAAGGTTTTCAGTGGAGAGTTGTTGCTCGGCGGGCGGCAGTTGCCTGATGAGTGCCGCGATCTGCTGCACGCTGAAGCGCGGCGGAATGTCGAGTGTCTGCGCAGCTGGATCGAGCGCGGTTTGCTGGCACCGGTGGATCCGGAGCATTTGATGCTGTTCATCTGGTCGGCGACGCGCACGTATACCAACATCGGCTGGCAGATGGGCCGAATCATGGAACGCGAAGAGCCGCTGGATGAGGATTACGAACGGGCGGCGGAGACGATTACGCGGTTGGTGCTGGAGGGGGTTGTGGCGCCGAGGGTTGGGGAGATTCGCGGGGTGTTGTTTGCGACTTGAACCGCAGAATGACCGCAGTACATCTGCAAACACAACCCCTGTAGGAGCTGTCGAGTGAAACGAGGCTGCGATCTTTGATCATGATTTTCAAGATCAACAGATCGCAGCCTCCGGCAGCTCCTACAGGGGGTGTGGTGTTTTCAAAACATAATGGTGGCAGCGGGTTTTACGTCGATGCGGGCGACGGAGCCGGTCAAATGCGCGAGGTCTTTGTTGTGTTCGGCGATGATGTCGTCGGCGCTCATCGGGCCGTTGTCGACGGTGGAATGTGCGTCAGCGGCGAGCACTACGTCGTAGCCCAGTTGATGGGCCTGGCGCACGGTAGCGTTAATGCAATAGTCGGTTTGCAAGCCGCAAATGACCAAGCGTTCGAAATCCTCGCTCGGCAGCAGTTTGCGTAAATCAGTCTGATAGAACGAATCGGGCGTGGTCTTGCGCACGCGTAAATCCTCGCTCGATGTTTCCAGCCCTTCCGCCAGTTGCCAGCCTTCCGCACCATGAGCCAACGGGCTGTCCTTTTCTTCATGCTGAATCAGCACCACCGGTACCCCGGCCGTGCGCGCTCGGCGGCTGAGGCCGTTGATGGTGTCGATCACCCGGTGAATGTCATGGCACTCATACTCGCCCGAGCAGAGAGCTTGCTGGACGTCGATGATCAGCAATGCGGTGGTCATGATGAGCCTTCCTTGATCAGTCCATGAAACAGGGGCGGACATGGGCCCGCCCCGTTTTTACGCGCCTTAGTAACCCAATGACAACCCGGTATTACGCCGTGGATCGTTGGCACCATAGAAACGGTTTTTGCCAACCGGCTTACCGCCCAGCGACGGTGCGCCGACCAGAATCGCGGCGATGTGGTTGGCATCCTGCGGGCCGGCAAACTTGTGGCCCCAGCTCTCGAGAATCTTCTTCGTGTCGGGACTCGCCGCGAAGTCTTCGAGGTTGGTTTCCTCCGGCATCCACTGCTGGTGGAAGCGCGGCGCATCGACTGCTTCCTGCAGGCCCATGCCGTAGTCGATGACGTTGAGCATGGTCAGCAAGGTCGCGGTGATGATCCGGCTACCGCCCGGCGTGCCCACCACCATCACCACTTTGCCGTCCTTGGTGACGATGGTCGGGCTCATCGACGACAGCGGTGCCTTGCCCGGCGCGATCGCGTTGGCTTCGCCCTGCACCAGACCGTACATGTTCGGCACGCCGACCTTGGAGGTGAAGTCGTCCATTTCATCGTTGAGGATCACCCCGGTCTTGCTCGCCATCACGCCCGCGCCGAACCAGTCGTTGAGGGTGTAAGTGACCGAAACCGCGTTACCCCACTTGTCGACGATCGAATAGTGCGTGGTGTTGCTGCCTTCATGCGGTGCGGTACCCGGTTTCAGCTCAGCCGAGACGCCAGCCTTTTGTGGCTGTATCGCGTCGCGCAATTTGGTCGCGTAGTTTTTGTCGAGCAGATGCTCGATCGGGTTTTTGACGAAGTCCGGATCACCCAGATAGCTGTTGCGATCCACGTACGCGTGGCGCATCGCTTCGATCTGATAGTGCATGCCCTGGGCCGAATGGAAGCCCAGATCCTTCATCGGATAGCCTTCGAGGATGTTCATGATCTGGCAGATCACCACACCGCCGGAGCTTGGTGGCGGCGCGGAAACCACGTGGTAGCCACGGTAATCACACTCGACCGGCGCCAGTTCGCGGGTCTTGTATTTGTCGAGGTCGGCCTGGGTGATGATGCCCTTGTTGGCCTGACTCGACGTCACGATCGCATCGGCGACCCAGCCTTTATAGAAGCCGTCGGTGCCTTTTTCGGAAATGGTGCGCAGGGTTTTAGCCAGATCCTTCTGCACCAGTTTCTGCCCGACCTGCATCGGCTCGCCGTTGTGCAGGAAGATCGAGCCGGAATCGCGCATGTCCTTTTTGAACACATCGGTGGCGTATTCCAGCAGCTCGACGTCGCCCTGCTCCAGTTCGAAACCGTCTTCAGCCAGTTTGATGGCCGGGGCGATCATGTCTTTGCGCGGTTTGGTGCCGTACTTGCTCAGCGCCAGTTCCATGCCGGACACGGTGCCCGGTACGCCGACCGCCAAGTGGCCGCGCGTGCTCAGATCAGGAATGACGTTGCCTTCCTTGTCCAGGTACATATTGGCGGTCGCGGCCAACGGCGCTTTTTCGCGGAAATCGAGGAAGGTCTTGCGCCCGTCGGCCAGTTGAATGGTCATGAAACCGCCACCGCCGAGGTTGCCGGCTGCGGGGTAAACCACCGCCAGCGCATAACCCACCGCGACGGCGGCATCCACCGCATTGCCGCCGCTTTTCAACACATCGACGCCGACGTGGGTCGCCAGATGTTGCGCGGTGACCACCATGCCGTTTTCGGCAGCGACCGGTGCGACCGAGGCCGCGTGAGCCATCAGACAGCTGAGTGCCAATGAGGTCGCTATCAGCGATTTGGCCAAAGGTTCGTACTTCATGAGTCGATCTCTTTTTTGTTTTTAGGGTCTGTGCAAAACAGAGGCGAACGCTTCAAGAGCAACAAGCAGTATGGTCGCGATTGCGCATTGCGCCTCCCCACGCAGGCAGTATGCTGAGCGCCATCGATGCCCTGAACCGGAGCTGGCCTGCATGGCTTTTACCTTCATCACCCTGCCCTCGCCCGTCGGCGAGTTGAAGCTGGTCGCGAACGGTTCACGACTGGCGGCCATCCTCTGGGAAAACGACAAACCGAACCGCGTGCGCCTCGGGCCGATGAGCGTAGCGCCGGACAATCCGATCCTGATAAAAACAGCTCGGCAGCTGGAGGAATATTTTTCCGGCACGCGGGATTGCTTCGATCTGGAGCTGGATTTTGTCGGCACTGAGTTTCAGAAACAGGTGTGGGCGGCGTTGCTGACGATTCCGTTTGGCGAGACGCGCAGCTACAGTCAGATTGCCGCGCAGATCGGCAATCCTTCGGCGGTGCGGGCGGTGGGCGCAGCGAATGGGCGTAATCCGATTTCGATTGTGGCGCCGTGCCATCGGGTGATCGGTGCGTCGGGGAAACTCACCGGGTTTGCGGGCGGGCTGGAGGCCAAGGAGCATTTGCTGACGCTGGAGGGAGCTTTAACGTCAAAAGATCGCAGCCCGCGGCAGCTCCTGCATTTGCAATTCGATCTCCTGTAGGAGCTGCCGCAGGCTGCGATCTTTTGATCTACTTAGCCTCGACCTGCTCCTGATACTCTTTTTCATACTGCCCGGCGAGCTGCACCTTCTGCTTCTCATTGAGCAATTTGCCGGCCATCTGGAAGAACTTCTGCTCTTCTTCCTCCAGGTGGTGATGCACCTTCTCCGACAACTTCTTCGCCGTCGCCAACCACGCCGGGCTCGACATCTCGGTCTCGTCGAGTTCTTCCATCATCTCGTCCATTTCATGGTGCTCGGAAATCGCGTGACGACTGAGGTCGACACCGGCATCGCACTCCATCAACGGAATGTAGAAGTGACGTTCTTCGGCGGTTTCGTGGGCTTGCAGTTCATCTTTGAGCAGTTTGTAAGCCTCAACCCGCTCCGGGGTGTCACCGCTGGTTTTGATCAGGCTTTTCGCGTAAGTGCGCTGGCGGTCATGGCTTTCACGAAGGGCTTCAAAAATATTCATGGCGTGTCCTCATCAACCGCGTGCTGGAATGACGCTGTAAAAGCTAGACCGCGACGCGCGAGCGACGGTTCCACCGGTTTTGCGCAGGGACTTGGAAGCAGACCACCGGGCAGGATACGCTGGCGAATTATCCTACAAGGAAGTCCTGCATGAACTTGCGCATCGAGTTAACGCAAACACCCACGGAAGAACACCGCGCGGCGATTCTGGCGCCACTGCGCGCACATAACGTCTCCCAAGCCGGCCCATCGGCGTGGGAACCGATCGCGTTGTTGGTGCGCGACGAGCACGACGCTGTGCTCGGCGGCCTGTATGGCCACACGTTTTATCGCTGGTTGTTTATTGAATTGTTGGCCGTGCCGATTGAGGGGCGCGGTCAGGGCATCGGTTCGAAACTGATGCAGATGGCCGAAGATTTTGCGCGGGAGAAGGATTGCGTGGGGATCTGGCTCGACACCTTTTCGTTTCAAGCGCCGGAGTTTTACAAGAAGGTTGGGTATACCGAGTGCGGCGAGATTGTTGATTATCCGCTGGGGCATAAGCGGCATTTTTTCCAGAAGCGGCTTATAGGTTGAATGGACTGGCCCCTTCGCGAGCAGGCTCGCTCCCACATTGGAATGCATTCCAAATTGTGGGAGTGAGCCTGCTCGCGAAGGCGGCCGTCAATTCACCCAATAATCAGAGGCAAGTCGCCAACGCCGCCAACCGCCGCTTCGCGACAAAATCATCTTTCTGCGCGTAGTAATTCAGCGTCGTCCCCGACGGCTCCGTGCTCAGGTCAACGAACGACTCCGCCGAACGGGTGTACACCGTCGAACCGCCCTTCTTGCCCGGTTGCAGATAAGCCCCCGCGTCCACGCCAAATACCGCCTCGTCTTGCCAGGCAAATTGCACGCACTGCGCCACGAGCTTCTCGGCTTTGTCCGAGGTCATGACTTTATAAGGCGCCTGGGTGCGCGCATCGTCCATCGCCGAACCTGCGCAACCGGCCAGAACCGTCGCCGCCAGCGCTACCATCAGAATTCGCATTGCATTCGCTCATTCGGAAAAAAGCGGACTGTATCACCGCCGCAAGCGGAAATCGTTCTGCTTTACTGCATTTATAGCGAGACAGGCACTCGCCGCTGCGGCAACCTAAGGTCATCAGCCTCACAAGGAAAACCCATGGCGCCTACCGATCAGCGACATGAACACGCCCTGAAACTGTTCCTCGACGCGCGCCCTGAATTGCGCGAAAGCCTCGACCACCTCAATCCTCTGCTGGCTCAGGCCAAGGGAGAAACCCAGGCGCAATACCGCGAAGAACGTCTGCATGAGGCGTTTGAAGAAGAAGCGGACAAACTGGGGTTGTTCGCCTGGGAACTGACGTTGCAACTGACCGCTGATTCGCCTGAGGAATATCAGGCGCAGCGCCTGGAAGTGCATCGCGAGGTGGCGGAAATGGCCGGCATGGACTGGCTGGAATACTGCGACCTGTACGGGATAGAACCTTAACCGCCACGCCAAGGATCCTTTCGCCGATGCTGCCTTCCGCCTCGACTCATCGCGCCAGCCCCGGCCATCTGCACACGCAGAAATGGCGCGGACGCGTGGGTCTGGCGCTGGTCGCCAGCCTGTCGGTACTGGCCGGCATGACCGACGCCATCGGCTTCATGGCCAGCGGCGATTTCGTCTCGTTCATGAGCGGGAACACGACACGACTGGCGGTGGCGATCAGTGAAGGTGATCTCGGGTTGACCTTGCGCCTGGTAATTCTTGTCGCGATGTTCATCCTCGGTAATGCCTTGGGCGTGCTCGTTGCGCGCCTCGGTGGGCGACGCGCGCTGCCGCTGCTGCTGTGCATCGCCACCCTGCTCTGCACCTCGGCAGCGTGGCCGTTCGACACGCAACTGCCGGCATTGCTGGCAGCGATCATTGCGATGGGCATGCTCAACGCGGCGGTCGAGGAAGTGAATGGCCTGCCGGTCGGGCTGACCTACGTGACCGGTGCGCTGTCGCGATTTGGCCGAGGACTGGGCCGCTGGATGCTCGGCGAACGGCGCAGCGGCTGGCGGGTGCAGCTGGTGCCATGGAGCGGGATGTTTATCGGCGCCATTCTCGGGGCGGTGCTGGAACAGCATCTGGGCCTCAAAGCCATGTTTGTCAGCGCTGTGCTGGCCGCGTTGATCGGCCTGCTTTCCCTCAGAATCCCGCGACGCTGGCAACTCGGCTACATGCCCCGCTAACCGCAAATCCCCTGTAGGAGCTGACGAGTGAAACGAGGCTGCGATCTTTTGATCTGGTTTTTTTAAAATCAAGATCAACAGATCGCAGCGTGCCGCAGCTCCTACAGGGATCGGGTTTACGCGATCCTTTGGCGGCCGCAATGCTTTATCATGGCCGCAGTTTTGCTGATCGAGTCCGTCATGAAGTTCGCCATCGCGTTGTTTTCCGCCGCCCATGCGCCCTCCTCGCGCCGTGCCCTGCTGTTTGCGCAGGCGGCACTGGCCGGTGGGCATGAGATTGTCCGGCTGTTTTTCTACCAGGAAGGCGTCTACAACGCCTCCGACGCGGTGGTCACCCCGCAGGACGAACTCGACTTGCCCAAGCAATGGCGCGCGTTTATTACCGAGCAGAAGCTCGACGGCGTGGTCTGCATCGCCGCCGCCCTGCGCCGTGGCGTCCTGAACGCGGAAGAAGCCAAGCGTTACCAGCGCGAAGCGATTTCGGTCAGCACGCCGTGGGAATTGTCCGGCCTCGGTCAGTTGCATGATGCGGTGCAAGATGCCGATCGCCTGATCTGCTTCGGAGGTGCGTGAGATGGCTAAATCCTTGTTGATCATCAGCCGCCAGTCGCCATGGTCGGGCCCCGGCGCCCGCGAAGCGCTGGACATCGTGCTGGCCGGCGGCGCTTTCGATCTGCCGATCGGTTTGCTGTTTCTCGATGACGGCGTCCTGCAACTCAGCGCCGGGCAAAACGCGAAAGCGCTGCAGCAGAAAGACCTCAGCGCCAACCTGCAAGCGCTGCCGATGTTCGGTGTTGAAGAGCTGTTCTACTGTGCCGACAGCGCCAGCGCCCGTGGCCTCAGCACTTTGTCGCTGGACGAAGCCGCGCCGCTGGCCGCCGAGCAAATCACCGCCCTTATTGACCGCTACGACCAGGTGATCACCCTCTGATGTCGACTTTGCATGTGTTGTCTCATTCCCCGTTCGGCGACGATCGCCTGACCAGTTGCCTGCGCGTGATCGGCGGCGCTGATGCTTTGTTGCTGTCCGGCGATGCGGTCTACGCGTTGCAACCGGGCACCGCGCCGTTCACTGCGCTGCACAACCGCCAGATCAAATTGTTAGTTCTGGCCGAAGATGCGCAGGCGCGCGCCATCCAAGTTCCTGACTGGGCCGAAGTGATCGACTACCCGGCCTTCGTCGAACTGTCGATCCATCACGACAAGGTCAACAGCTGGCTATGAATTCCATGACCGTCGGCGCCCGCGCCATCGAACTGGACAAGGACGGCTTCCTCGTTGACCTCAGCGATTGGTCCCACGATGTCGCCAGCGCCCTCGCCGCCGCCGAAGACATCGAGTTGACCGCCGAACACTGGGAAGTCCTCGAATTGCTGCGCAGCTTCTACGCCGAATTCCAGTTGTCCCCGGCCACGCGTCCGCTGATCAAGTACACCGCGCTGAAACTCGGTGTGGAAAAAGGCAACAGCCTGCACCTGAACCGACTGTTCAAAGGCACCCCTGCCAAACTCGCCGCAAAACTGGCGGGCCTGCCCAAACCGACGAATTGCTTATGACCGACTTTCCAGCGCTGACCCTCGAAACGCCTGCCGAACATCCATTCGCCCAGTTCGTACGCATCCTCGGCAAGGGCAAACGCGGCGCCCGTGACCTGACGCGTGAAGAAGCGCGCGAAGCCATGGGCATGGTGCTCGACGACAAGGTCGAGGACACCCAGCTCGGTGCGTTCCTGATGTTGCTGCGCCACAAGGAAGAAAGCGCCGAGGAAATGGCCGGTTTCACCGAAGCCTTGCGTGAACGCTTGCAGGCGCCTGCGCTGAATGTCGATCTGGATTGGCCGACCTACGCCGGTAAAAAGCGCCATCTGCCTTGGTACCTGCTGGCCGCCAAGTGCCTGGCGCAGAACGGCGTGCGCATCTTCATGCACGGCGGCGGCGCGCACACCGCCGGGCGGCTGTACAGCGAGCAACTGCTCGGCGAGTTGAACATCCCGTTGTGTCGCACCTGGCAACAGGTCGGCGCAGCGCTGGACAACGGTGGTCTGGCGTTTATGCCGCTGGTGGACTGGGCGCCGCAATTGCAGAACATGATCGATCTGCGCAACACCTTGGGTCTGCGCTCGCCGATTCATTCGCTGGCGCGGATTCTTAATCCACTGGGCGCACGCTGCGGGCTGCAAAGTATTTTCCACCCCGGCTACCAAGCGGTGCACCGCGATGCCAGCGGCCTGCTCGGCGACACAGCGATTGTGGTCAAGGGCGACGGCGGCGAAATCGAGATCAACCCGGATGCAAACAGCCACCTCTACGGCACCACTGGCGGCGAGAGCTGGGATGAGGAATGGCCGCAGATGTCGGCGCAACGTCACGTCAAACCTTCATCGCTGGATATTGAGCACTTGAAAGCCGTGTGGCGCGGCGACGTGGTCGACAGCTACCCACAAATGGCGCTGATCTCGACGATGGCGCTGGCCCTGCGCGGGCTTGGCCAACCGCGTGAACAAGCCTTCGAAACCGCCGAGCAATACTGGGCTGCGCGAGACAAATCGATTTAACCGATCATTCACGCCCGATCTTTGCGCTTTTTGTTCGAACTCACAGGAATAGACTCGACTCCAACGTTTACTGATTTACGGAGTCTTGATCATGGGTTTACTCGTCGATGGCCACTGGCAGGACAAGTGGTACGAAAGCAGCAAAGACGGCGCGTTCCAGCGCGAACAGGCACAACGCCGTAACTGGGTAACCGCCAACGGCGAGCCCGGCCCGAGCGGTGAAGGTGGTTTCGCCGCCGAGGCCGGTCGCTATCACCTCTACGTGTCACTCGCCTGTCCATGGGCACATCGCACGCTGATCCTGCGCAAACTCAAAGGTCTGGAAAGTCTGATCGACGTTTCGGTGGTCAGTTGGTTGATGCTGGAAAACGGCTGGACGTTCGACAAAGCGCTGGGCTCGACCGGCGACAAACTCGATGGCTTTGAATTCATGCATCAGCGCTACACCGCCGACACCGCCGACTACACCGGCCGCGTCACCGTGCCGGTGCTGTGGGACAAAAAGCTCAAACGCATCGTCAGTAATGAGTCAGCGGAGATCATCCGCATGTTCAACAGCGCGTTTGATGGCTTGACCGGCAATGAGCTGGACTTCTACCCGGCGCCACTGCGCAGCGAGATCGATGCGCTGAACGATCGAATTTATCCAGCCGTAAACAACGGCGTGTACCGCGCCGGGTTTGCCACGTCGCAACAGGCCTATGAACAAGCGTTCGATGAGGTGTTTGCTGAGCTCGATCATCTGGAGCGGGTTTTAGGTGCGAATCGCTATCTGACCGGCGAGTACCTGACCGAAGCGGATGTGCGCCTGTTCACCACGATGATTCGTTTTGACGCGGTGTATCACGGGCACTTCAAATGCAACCTGCGGCGGATTGCCGATTATCCGAACCTGTCGAACTGGCTGCGTGAGGTGTATCAGCTGCCGGGGATTGGCGAGACGGTGGATTTTCAGCACATCAAAAATCACTACTACGGCAGTCACAAGACGATCAACCCGACGGGGATTGTGCCGAAGGGGCCGGAGCAGGATTTCACGGCGGCCCATGATCGGGCGCGGTTGGTTGGCAAAGGGGTTTGGTTGAAGGGCTAACAGCAAAAATCAAAAGATCGCAGCCAAGGCAGCTCCTACATGAGAATGCGTTCTCTGTAGGAGCTGCCGAAGGCTGCGATCTTTTGATCTGACTCAGACCTGCGCCTGAGCCCCTTCAAACCACGCCAGTTTCTCGCGCAGTTGCACCACTTCCCCGACGATCACCAATGTCGGCGCATGCACTTCATGCTCCGCCACCATGCGCGGCAGATCCGCCAGCGTGCCGGTAAAAACCCGCTGATTGACCGTGGTGCCCTGCTGAATCAATGCCGCCGGGGTATCCGCCGCGCGACCGTGCTTGATCAACTGTTCGCAGATCACCGGCAAGCCCACCAGGCCCATGTAGAACACCAGCGTCTGCGCCGGGGCGACGAGGTCGGCCCAGGGCAGGTCGGTGGAACCGTCCTTCAAATGCCCGGTGACAAAGCGCACTGACTGCGCGTAATCACGATGGGTCAGTGGAATCCCGGCATACGCCGCGCAACCGCTGGCTGCGGTAATCCCAGGCACCACCTGAAATGGAATCCCGTGCGCCGCCAGTTCTTCGATCTCTTCGCCGCCACGGCCGAAGATAAACGGATCACCGCCCTTCAAGCGCACCACACGCTTGCCGGCCTTGGCCAGATCAACCAGTTGCTGGTTGATCTGATCCTGCGGCACGGCATGATCTGAACGGCGCTTGCCGACATACACGCGCTCGGCATCGCGACGGCACAACTCAAGAATCGCTGGCGCGACCAAACGGTCGTACAACACCACGTCGGCTTGCTGCATCAGACGCAAAGCCTTGAACGTCAGCAGATCCGGATCACCCGGCCCTGCGCCGACCAAATACACTTCACCGGTGGTAACCGTTGCTTCGCCATCAATCTTGGCCTGCAACAGACGCTCGGCTTCGGCGCCCTGCCCGGCCAGTTGGCGGTCGGCAATCGGCCCTTGGAACACGTCCTCCCAGAATCCGCGACGCTGCTGCACATCCGGAAACAGGCTTTTCACCTGATTACGGAAACGTGCGGCGAGCCCGGCCAGTTGACCGTAAGTCGAGGGAATCCAGGTTTCGATCTTGGCGCGAATCAGTCGCGCCAGCACCGGCGCGTCGCCACCGCTGGACACGGCGATGATCAGCGGCGAGCGATCGACGATCGCCGGGAAGATCACGCTGCACAAGGCAGGCGCGTCGACCACGTTGACCGGCACGCAACGCTTGTGAGCATCGGTGGAGACTTGTGCATTCAGCGTCTCATCGTCGGTGGCGGCGATAATCAGCCCGCAACCGTCCAGATCCGCTTCAACGTAACCGCGCAACAGGCATTCGCCGCCGGAAGCTGCGACCAGCTCACGCAGCTGCGATTCGATTTCAGGTGCGACCACCCGCAGCAGCGCACCGGCATCGGCCAGCAGGCGGGATTTGCGCAAGGCAATTTCCCCCCCACCGACGACCAACACACGACTGCCGCGCAGGTTGTGAAACAGCGGCAGATATTTCATTTAGCCGATGACCTCGAGGCCACCCATGTACGGCTTCAGTACGTCCGGCACACGGATCGAACCGTCGGCCTGCTGGTAGTTTTCCAGCACGGCAACCAGGGTACGGCCTACGGCCAGACCGGAACCGTTCAGCGTGTGCACCAGCTCAGGCTTGCCGGTTTCCGGGTTGCGGAAACGCGCTTGCATCCGACGAGCCTGGAAGTCGCCGCAGTTCGAGCACGACGAAATTTCGCGGTACTTGTCCTGGCTCGGGATCCACACTTCGAGGTCGTAAGTCTTGACCGCGCTGAAGCCCATGTCGCCGGTGCACAGCGCCAGGGTGCGATACGGCAGACCGAGCAGTTGCAGGACTTTTTCAGCGTTGGCGGTCAGGCCTTCCAGCGCTTCCATCGAGGTCGACGGCTCAACGATTTGCACCATTTCAACTTTGTCGAACTGGTGCTGACGGATCATGCCGCGCGTGTCGCGACCCGACGCACCGGCTTCGCTGCGGAAGCACGGGGTGTGGGCAACGAATTTGATCGGCAGCAGTTTCGAATCGACGATTTCGCCAGCGACGATGTTGGTCAGCGACACTTCGGCAGTCGGGATCAGGTACAGATCGGCTTCGCCTTCGCGGGAGATCTTGAATAGGTCTTCTTCGAATTTCGGCAGTTGACCGGTGCCTTGCAGCGCCGGGGCCTGAACCAGATAAGGCGTGTAAGCCTCTTCGTAGCCGTGCTCGTTGACGTGCAGATTGATCATGAACTGCGCGAGTGCGCGGTGCAGACGGGCGATCGGGCCACGCAGCAGGGCGAAACGCGCGCCGGAAAGCTTCGCAGCGGTTTCAAAGTCCAGCCAGCCGAACTTCTCGCCGAGGGCAACGTGGTCTTTCACTTCGAAATCGAAGGCAGTCGGGGTGCCCCAGCGGCGCACTTCGACGTTGTCGTCTTCGTCTTTGCCGACCGGCACGGATTCGTGCGGCAGGTTAGGAATGCCCAGCACGATCGAGTCCAGTTCGGTCTGGATCGCGTCCAGCTCGACTTTACCGGCACTCAATTCGCCCGCCATGCGCTCGACGTCCGCCATCAACGGCGCGATGTCTTCACCGCGCTGCTTGGCCTGACCAATGGATTTGTAACGGGCGTTACGCTCGGCCTGAAGCTGCTCAGTGCGGGTCTGCACTGT
>Ga0160457_1000160_pt1 | contig 67158 bp, 53 predicted proteins | sample HID1972M_E6MG_FD_108242 | JGI IMG/M metagenome (GOLD analysis project Ga0160457, IMG submission 108242) | Enriched pill bug-associated microbial communities from UW Madison campus, WI, USA - HID1972M_E6 MG | ecosystem: Host-associated > Arthropoda: Insects > Digestive system > Unclassified ... | reverse complement strand
TCGGGTTCCTTCGCTCCGGGTTCATCCGGGGGCATCGCCTACGGTTTGCTTCGCTGCACCTCCTCTCGATGCTTTCCCCGTATGAATCCCTCCACTCAGCCTCCCGACGGGCTCTAAGATCAAGATCAAAAGCAGGCGAGCTGACACTCGGCCTAATGGTTGGCTTGGGTTCGCCGCGATTTCATGTAGGAGCTGCCGAAGGCTGCGATCTTTTGATCTTGATTTTGTAGGAGCAGAGCTTGCTCGCGAGGGCGGCCTTGTACTCAATCCCTGTGCTGGCTTGCCAGCGATGGCGGCCGACCAGACAACGATTATCTAACCGCCGACCTCCAGTCCCACTGTGGGAGCTAGCCTGCTAGCGAAGGCGCTCGGTCAGTCAGCAAAAGTTTAGATGCCCGCTATCAAACCTATCTGGTTCGCGGAAATCCATGGGTTTTAGCTGTAACCGTGGCATACAGACTCATCAGCAACAACGCGATCACAATCCATGGAAACGCCCCAACCCCCAAATTATCCAGCAACAACCCTCCCGCCAATCCACCCCCCGCAATTCCGACATTCCACAACGTCACCAACATCGATTGCGCAGTATCCGCAGCATCCTTCGCCGTTTTCGCCGAGGCTGTTTGCAGCAGCGAAGGCATCGCACCAAATGCGAGGCCCCAAACTGCCGTAGCGATATAGATCACGCCGGCGGACTCGCGCCACAAACCCAACGCAATCGCCGACAGCATGAACAGTGCTGCGCTGATCAGTACCAATTCGCGTAGCCAGCGATCAATCAGGCTACCGACGATCCACAAGCTCAGCACCGACGCCAGGCCGAACACCAGCAGCACGCGGTCAACTGAGGTATCGAGTCCGGACGGTTGTAGGAACGGGGCGATGTAGGTGTAGAGCAGGTTGTGTGCGACGACGTAGGTCAAGGTCACGAACAGCACCGGTCGTACGCCTGGGAGGGTAAATACCTTACGCAGTGGCAGACGTTTTCCTTCGGGTTCCCCGGCGAAGTCGGGGACTTGCCAGCGTACCCAGATCACTAGCAGCACGGTCAGGGCGGTCATGATGGCGAAGCTCAGGCGCCAGCCGATCAAGGTGCCGAGCAGGGTGCCGGCCGGGATGCCTAGGGACAGCGCGATGGGAGCGCCGAGCATGGCGACGGTGATGGCGCGGCCTTGCAGATGGGGGGCGACCATGCGGCTGGCGTAGCCGGCGAGTAGTGCCCAGAGCAGGCCGGCGAATATGCCAGCAATCAGGCGTGCGATCAGGGTTAGCCAGTACAGCTCCGAAAGGGCGGTGATGCTGTTGGCGATGGCGAAGCCGCCGATGGCGGACAGTAGAAGAGGGCGTCGGCGCCAGCTGCGGGTGGCGAGGGTTAGTGGAATGGCGGCGAGTATTGAGCCGATGGCGTACATCGTCACCAGTTGTCCGATCAGTGCCTGGGAGACGTTCAAGCCGCTGCTCATTTGCGGCAGCAGGCCGGCGGGCAGGGCTTCGGTCATGACGGTGATGAACCCGGCGGTGGCCAGGGCCAGCAGGGCGCCGAGGGGTAAGCGTTCGCGTTGCTGGAGCGAAGCTTCAAGTGTGCGGCAGGTGAGTTGTGCGTCGTTCATGAGCATTCATCCGTGGGCAAAGGTCAACGAGTGCACAGGGTAGGGCGCTGCGCCCTGGCGAAAAACAGGTTAAGGTTCCGAACATATCGGACACGGATGTCTTGAATCGGGAGGGTGTATGGATCGCCTTGGCAGTATTTCGGTATTCATTCAGGTCGCCGAGACGCGCAGTTTTACTGAGGCGGGTCGGCTGACCGGGGTGTCTTCATCGGCAGTTGGCAAGAGCATTGCGCGTCTGGAGGCGCGGCTGGGGGTGCGCTTGTTTCATCGCACCACGCGCAGTATCACGCTGACCAGCGAGGGAGCATTGTTCCTACAGCGTTGCCGTAAAATTCTGGCGGATGTTGAGGCTGCAGAGTTCGAACTGTGTGATGCCGCTGCGCAACCGCAGGGAAAATTGCGTATCAGTGTGCCGCAGGTGTTGGGTCTGGTGATGCCGGTGATGACTGAGTTCATGACGCTGTACCCGCAGATTGAACTGGATCTGGATTTGACCGATCGCATGGTCGACGTGGTTGAAGAGGGTTTCGACGCGGTGATTCGCACCGGCAAACCGCATGACTCGCGGTTGATGGCGCGGCCGTTGGGCGAATTTCGGATGGTGTTGGTCGCCAGTCCCGCTTATCTGCAGCAGCGGGGTACGCCGCAACGGCCTGCCGATCTGGCCGATCACGCCTGTTTGCGTCACATCTTTCACGCCACTGGCAAACTCGAGCCGTGGCCGCTACGGCGTGAGGAGGGTGCGGATGAGCCGAAATTGCCGACCCGGCTGGTGAGTACGTCCATTGAAGCGGTGAACCACGCGGCGCAGGCGGGTATGGGCATTGCCTGCCTGCCGGATTTCATGACCCGCGACGCGGAATCGCAGGGGTTGCTGCATCGGGTGCTGGATACGCATCTGCAACATGTCGGGCAGTTCTGGGTGTTGTGGCCGTCGAGTCGCCACGCCACCGCGAAGTTGCGGGTTTTCATCGATCATTTGGCGTTGCGACTTTTTCCGGTAAATGAAGGTCGGATAGAGTTGTAACTGTTTCAAGACACTAATCCATACGGCGCGGGTCAGCGATCTGTTGCACAATACGCCCCGGACTGTTTTCCCCCAGGATGTTTAATGTTGATTTCCACTCCCTTGCGTGTTGTCGGTTTGGCGTTGTTGGTGGCTGCTGTCGCCGGCTGTTCGAAAGACAAGCCGATGTATGAGCATGAGAATTTCGACGATTCCGGCATGTTTTCGCGTAATTACCCGGTCGCCGACACCGCCAGTTGCGAAGCCGCACGGCGTGCGTTGCTCAGCCAGGGTTACATCATCACCAGCAGCGACCCGAAACTGGTCAGTGGCCACAAGAGCTTCCAGCAGACCGGCGATACGCACTTGGAGATCAGCTTCAACGTGGTCTGCGCCGAAGACAGCAGCGGCAAGCATCACGCGACAATGTTCGCCAACGCCCTGCAGGATCGCTATGCGCTGAAGAAGACCAACAACTCGGCCAGCCTCGGTGTTGGCGTGTTGGGCTCGGTGTCGATGCCGATCGGCTCGTCGGACGACTCGATGGTGAAAGTCGCCAGCGAGACAGTGATTTCGCAGAAGTTCTATGAGCGCTTCTTCACGTTGGTCGAGCAGTTCCTGCCGGCGGATGCGAAGAAAGCGGCGCACATCGAAGAGAAGCCGAAGGCTGATCTGGGCGTACCTGAGCCGAAACCTGTGGCTGCGCCATTGGCACCGGTGCCGGCGGCAGAAACCGCTCCAGCCCCGACGCCAGCCCCGACGCCTGCCCCGGCTGCGACGCCTGCACCTGCTGCAGAACCGGCGCCAGCACCAGCCGAAGTTGCCCCGGTCAGCTCTGAACCTGTTGCCCCACCTGCGGAGTCCGCGCCAATCACCCCGGCTCCAGTCGCAGAACCCGCGCCAACACCGGAAGTGATCACGCCACCGGCCAATCCAACAGACATCCCGCCGCCGTCCGAGCCAATCCCGGCGATGCCAGCCTCCGGCCAGTAATCCAGCCCGAACTTCTGTAGGAGCAAGGCTTGCCCGCGAAGGCGTCAGACTAGTCAACATAAAAAGTGTTGGCTGGTCTGACGCCTTCGCGGGCAAGCCTTGCTCCTACGAGGTTTTTGGTGTGGCATAAGATTTCGTTACATTCCGCTGACGATAATCCCGCGATAAATTCCGAACCTGCTGCTACGTTTTATCCATGAAGGACGCGTTTCATTTTTCCTTCACACGGGCACTTTATGCTCGGGGCATGGGTCGATTGATCAGGCCATTTTTCAGAGAGCAGTAGGGGGATTACGCAATGGATGACTATCAAGAAGAGCTGCTCGAATTTCACGCCTACGAACTGGATCAGCCTGAACCTGCTGAAGACGCTACCGAGCTGTAAGCGTCACGCGGTTTTACGGTGACTGCGGCGGAATTCGCCCGGTGTCTGGCCGCTCCAGCGTTTGAATGCACGCTGAAAAGCCTCGGCTGAGGCAAACCCCAGCAGGTAGGCGATTTCACCGAACGCCAGTTCCGTGTCGCGGATGTACGTCATCGCCAGATCACGGCGAGTGTCATTGAGGATCGCGCGAAACTGCGTGCCTTCCTCGGTCAGTTTGCGCCGCAATGTCCAGGTCGGCAGTTTCAGGCGCGCCGCCACTTCTTCCAGGTCGGGTTCCCGGCCACCATTCAACAATGGCCCCAACAACTGCGTGATGCGTTCACGCAGGCTGCGGGTGCGGGTCAGTTGTTCCAGTTCTCGCTCACACAATTGCAGCAAGTGCCGCCAAGTGCTCGGGCAGTGTTCGGGGTTACGTTGGGCGAGGCTGGTCAAGCTGAGGCGCAATTGATTGCGCTCGGCACCGAACTGAATCGGGCCATCACCCAACACACTGTAGGCGTCGCGATAATCCGGCGCGTCGAATTCGATCTCGATGCGCTCGGCGCGCAGCGGTTCACGGCTGACACTGGCGAGCTGATGCAGCCATCCAGCGATAATCGAATCCACCACAAAACGGTTGTAGGCGTTGTACGGGCTGATTGAATAGAAACGCAGCCACGCGCCATTCGCGTCTTCGTGAAAACTCGATTGGCCACGATAGTTGGAGCCGTACAGCGGTTCGAAACGAATCAGGCAACGCGCCGCTTCACGCACGGTCGGCGCTTGTGCGGCTGTGACGCCAGCCAATCCGGCCTGACTCAAGCGACTGAGCTGACCCATGCGCAAACCCAGCGCCGCATCACCGGTCAGTTGAATCGCCGCATGGCCCAAACGCATGTAGCGCGGAATCGATAACCGCGCGCCAGCCTCGGCCAATCGCGCAGCATCCAGACCGTACTGCTCGAGCAAGGGCAGCGGATCGGCGTCATGACTGCGCACGGCATCGGCGAGGCTGTGCACGAAACCCACCGATAAATCGCCCAGACGCATCGGCTGCGGTTTCATGGCTTACAACCAGACGTTCAGCAAACGTGCGCCACGGGCCTCGCCATCGGCGAACTGTTGGCCGTTGCTGCTGAGGAAGCTCTGCCCCGAACTCAACTTGTCCCAGAACTGCCCGCGCAGGAACACGCTCATGCCGGCCAGCGCGTTGTTGGCGGGCGGTTGCGCGGTGAGGGTCAGGCGATGCCAGGCCTGACCTTCGCTGACTTCACCGGGTTTGAGGCTGACCGAACTCGGTGTACTCGAACCCTTGTAGCCGCCCCACGGTTGATCCCACACGTTGTGCCCGACGACAAACGCCGGCACCGCCACCAGTTGCGCGCCTTGCGCGTCGAGCTTGCGGTAGTTGTCCGGATACCAGCTGTCGCTGCCGATCAGGATGCCGAGGCGCCCGGCCGGGGTGTCGACGACGTTGATGGCGTGTTGATCTTCGCCTTCAAGCACATCACGTTGATCGAAGATCGGGTGCATCTGCCGTTGTGGCTGGCCGAGCGGCACGCCGTCACGACCAAACACCACGCTGCTGTTAAACAGCGCGCCGCTACCGGGTTTGAGTTGACCGTCACGAATACTCGGCTCGGGCAGCACGATGGAGCCGGCCACCAGCGTCACATGAAATTCCTTGGCCAGACCGCCGAACAGCGCCTGGTAATCCTTGGCCATCGACTTGGACTTCATGCGCAGATGCGCGTCGTTCAGTCGGTTGCTGCCCTTGGCCGTCAGCCACGCACGGGCAAACAACAACGGATTGCTCGCCGCCAGCCAGTTCATCGCTTCGGTGAGCGTGGGCGCCTGATACAGCTCGTCTTTTTCGCCGCTGATCATCAGCCAGGTGCCGACGTGCTCGGGCAATACGACGATTGTCTTGTCATTCAACAAGCCTTGATCCTGCGCTTGCTGCAGATACGCGGCGAGCTTGCGGTGCAGGCGCTCGGGGCTTTGATAGTCGGTGGGGTAGAGTTCGGGCTGGATGCCCAAGAGATTGCCACGGTCGGCGGGTGTGCCTTGATCGACCGCGAGTTTGATTCGCAGATCCGACAGGTAATGTCCCGCCGGGCGGTCTGCCGCCCACATGGCGTAGGAAGCAAGGACGGCCACGAGGGCCATGGAAAATGTCAGGTACAGAAGTTTGCGCATGAATTCCAACAGAACCGGGTGCATGGTGTGACGCGGGTCGATGATACCTCAATAGTGCCGGGCGAGGGCGCAGGCACTGGGCCACGCCAGTGCCGAACGTTCATTGCAGAGCGCCGACGGCGTGGTGCGAACAGGCCGCCAGGTCTTCCAGAAACGCTTCGAGAATGGGCGGCGGCGCGATGCCGCGCCGGGTGATCACGTCGAACGGCGAGACCAGTTGCAGGCTGTCCGGGGCCAATTGGTGCATCTCGCCGGTCTTGACCCATTGTCGGGCGAAATGTGCCGGCAGGAAGCCCAGGTAGGCACCGGAGATCAGCAGGATCGCCAGCGCCTCGATGTTATCCACCGTGGCTGCCGCTTTGCTCACGCCCAGGTGCTCAAGATCGTATTGCTGCATGTAACCGCGCACGACAATGCGACTCTCGGTAATCGCCTCGAGCAGTTCCGCCCCTTCGGCCTGGCTGCCATACAGCGGATGGCGGCGCCCGCAATACAAGCCCAGCGCTTCCTGATACAGCGGCGTGTGCAGCAGGCCCGGCACGTGGATCGGGAAATGGCCGATGGCCAAATGCAGTCTGCCGTCGAGCACGCGTTCTTCGAGTTCGGCGGGGGTGCCGACGTACACATTGAGATGCACGTCATGGCCGCGAGAAACGAAACGCTGAGTCGTACGTGGCAGCGGCGAGTCGGGGTCGGTGATGGTGGTGTCGATGATGCCGAGGTTGAGCTTGCCGCTGATGTGCTGCTTGAGCACGTCAGCGTCCATGCAGAAATTCTCCACTGCCGACAACAGGCGCTGGGTCGCTTCGTGGATCGCCACGCCTTGCTCGGTCAGGCGAAAACCGCCGCGTCCGCGCTGACAGAGCTTTACGCCGAGGCGGGTTTCCAGGTGCGACATCTGTTCGCTGATGGTCGACTGACCGGCATTCAACGCCGCCTGCGCTGCGGAGAAACCGCCGCAACGAACGATCGTGGCAAACACCCTGAGCAACTTCAAATCGACATCGTGCAGCTGAATCACCTGGAACCTCCCGCGTGTGGATGCATCGGTAATGCCGATATGAGTATCTGATGTTTGGCATTTTTTCCACGAAAACCTGCGCCCATAGTCACTGCAACGACGGTCGCCTTGCAGTCCGCCGAGCCGATAACAACAAGTGGAGAGGCTTGAAATGTCCAATAACGGTTATGAATCCGGGCGCCTGAACTTGCCTTTCGTGGGGCATTGCACCTTCGGCAAATCACCGGTGTGCACCGACTGGGACGCGCTCGATGCCGATGTCGCAGTACTCGGCGTGCCAAACGATATGGGCACCCAATGGCGCTCCGGCGCACGTTTCGGGCCGCGCGGTATTCGCGAGGCGTCGACGCTGTTCTCCTTCGGTCACGCCGGTGCCTACGATCACGAAGATGACGTGATGTACCTGACCGCCGCCGATGTGCGCATGGTCGACGTCGGTGATGCCGACATCGTCCACACCGATATGGTCACCAGCAATCTCAACACTGAATACGCGGTGCGCAAGATCCTCGATGCCGGTGTCATGCCGGTGGTGCTTGGCGGCGATCATTCGGTGCACGCGCCGGTGATCAAGGCATTCGAGGGACGCGGGCCGATTCACATCATTCACTTCGATGCGCACCTGGACTTCGTCGATGAGCGTCACGGCGTTCGTTACGGCCATGGCAACCCGCTGCGCCGCGCCTCGGAAATGAACCACATTGTCGGTATGACCCAAATGGGCATCCGCAACGTGTCCTCGTCCAATCGTGATGACTACGAAGCAGCCCATGCGGCGGGTTCGAAGATCCTCTCGGTGCGCGACGTACGCCGCCTCGGGGTGGAAGGCGTGTTGGCGCTGATCCCGCAGAACATCAACTACTACATCACCATCGACATCGACGGTTTCGACCCGTCCATCGCCCCCGGCACCGGCACGCCGAGCCACGGCGGTTTCCTCTATTACGAAGTGCTGGAAATCATTCAGGCGCTGGCCAAACGCAGCCAGGGCAACATCGTCGGCATGGATCTGGTGGAAGTGGCGCCGGTGTATGACCCGACCGGCATGACCTCGATTCTGGCCGCGCAACTGCTGCTGAACAGCATCGGTTTCATCTTCCACGAACGGGCCAAAGTGCGCGCCGCCGACAGCGTTGCCACCCCCGCCTGAGCCGTCCGGCAGAGAGAATAAACATGGACACGATCGTCAAGCAGTACCTGCAGAAATTCGGAGTATCCGAAGCAACGCAAACCTTCCTCGGCAAGGCGCAGAAGTTGTTTATCGGTGGCGCGTTTGTCGATGCCAGCGACGGGCAAACCGCCGATGTCATCGAGCCGTCGACCGCTGGCCTGATCACGCGGATTCCGATGGGCACCGTCGAAGATCTCGATCGCGCAGTGCAAGCGGCGCGCGCGCAGTTCGACGGCGGTGCGTGGCGCCAGGCAAAACCGGCAGAACGCGAACGCTTGATCCAGCGGCTGGCAGATCTGATTGAGCAGAACGCCGTCGAACTGGCAGAAATCGAATCGATCGACATGGGCAAGTCCGTGGCCTTCGCCAAGGACGTCGATATTCAGGGCACCGTCGACACCCTGCGCTACTTCGCCGGGTGGGCGACCAAACTTCACGGGCGTACGGTCGAGCCTTCGCTGCCCGGCAACTATCTGGCGTACACGCGCAAAGAAGCGGTGGGCGTGGTCGGCGCGATCGTGCCGTGGAATTTCCCGCTGCAAACCATGGCCTGGAAACTCGGCGCGGCGCTGGCCACCGGTTGCACGGTGGTGGTCAAACCGGCCGAACTGACCTCGCTGTCGGCGTTGCGTTTTGCCGAATTGGTGAAGGAAGCCGGGATCCCCGCCGGCGTCATCAACATCGTCTGCGGGCGCGGCACCGTGGTTGGCGCGGCGATGGCCTCGCACCCGGGCATCGACAAATTGACCTTCACCGGCTCGACGCCGGTCGGCCGTACGGTCGGGCGTGCCGCCGTCGACGAAATGAAGCGACTGACGCTGGAACTCGGCGGAAAATCTCCAGTAATCGTCTTCGCCGATGCGGACATTCCGGCGGCAGCACAAGCGGTCGCCAATGGCGTGTTTTTCAACTCGGGACAGGTCTGTGATGCCGGCACTCGCGCCTATGTGCATCGCAGCGTCTACGAACAATTCCTCGGTGAAATGATTGCCTACACGCGCACATTGAAGATCGCCCCGGGGCTGGATCCCGACTGTTTTATCGGCCCGTTGGTCTCGGCCTTGCAACAGCAGCGCGTGCGCGATTACATCGAGACCGGCAAGCAGGAGGGCGCCGAACTGGTCTATGGCGGCCAACCGATTGAAGGCCCTGGCTTCTTTGTAGAACCGACGATTTTTGCCCATTGCCGCAACGACATGCGCATTGTTCAGGAGGAGATTTTCGGCCCGGTGCTGGTGACCGCGCCGTTCGACGATGACGAAGAAGCGCTGGCGCTGGCCAATGACTCGGCGTTCGGCCTCGCGGCGGCGCTGTATTCCAATGATCTGGGCAAGGTACACAGCCTGATTCCGCGTTTGCGGGCCGGTTCGGTTTACGTCAACGCCCACGGCACTCTCGACCCGTCGATGCCGTTCGGTGGCTACAAACAGTCCGGTTTCGGCAAGGATCTCGGCGCCGAGCAACTCGACTATCTGCTCGAAACCAAAGCGGTCTGGATCACGCTGCCCTGACCCGGCAGGCCTCAAGGAGAACGCACTGAACAACCCCTCTCCACGGGGGAGGGGCAACCCGAAAGGATGCCGTTACTTCGTCATGATCTTCCAACAATAAGAGCCCATCATGAACATAGAAGCCAAAGCCGCTCCTGGTGTGTCACTCCTCGGCGACAAACCTGTCGTCGAGGGTCATTCGATCGATTTCATTCCGGAAAACGAACGCACCGACAAGTTATCCAGTCAGGGGCCGTTCTGGTTTCTGGGCAACTTCACTTTCTTCACCATGACCATCGGTTTCGTTGGCCCGAGTGTCGGGCTGACCGCGCTCTGGACGACGCTCGCCGGCACGCTGGGCATCATGTTCGGCACACTGTTCATGGCGTTTCATGGCTCGCAAGGCCCGCACCTTGGGTTGCCGCAAATGATCCAGTCGCGGGCGCAGTTCGGTTATCGCGGGGTGATTCTGGTGCTGCTGGCGACGCTGTTTGTGTTCGCCGGTTTCAACATCGTCAATCTGGTGTTGATGATGCAGGGCATGCACACGTTGTTCGGTTTCGAGCCATGGTTGGTTGCCGTGGCAGTGACGATCCCGGCGGCGATTCTGGCGATCCTCGGCCATGACTGGATGCACCGCAGTTTCAAATGGGCGTTGTGCCTGTCGATTCCGTTGTACGGTCTGGTGACGTTGGCCGTGCTGATGGGCTGGGTGCCGGATGCGCCGCTCCCCGTGCTCGCCGCCGGGGACATCGCGCCACCGCCACTGGGGTTTAACTGGACCGGTTTCATCGCGCAGTTTGCCGCCGCCGCCAGCTACAACATCGCTTACGCGCCTTACGTCTCGGACTATTCACGGTATCTGCCGAAGAACACCTCCAGCGGCAAGCTGATTGCCGTGGTGTTTGTCGGCGCCTCGTTGTCCGGCGCGTGGATGATTTCCGTGGGCGGCTGGCTCGCCGATCACCTGCATTCCACCGACGTGCTGGTGGCGCTCGGACAGGTCGGCAATGTGATGTCGCCACTGGTTGGCACAGCCGTGGTGGTAATCACGATTCTGGCGATCCTGCCGGTGATCGCGATGAACATCTACAGCGCCAAACTGACCACGCTGACGTGCGTCGACTCGATCAAAAAAATCCAACCCACACGCAAGGCACGGGTGCTGGCGATCACCTTCGTGATCCTCCTGCAGTTGGGCGTGGCGCTGAGTATTCAAAGCACGGGCAAAGGTTTGTCGGTGCTGGGGATTTACCTGGTGGTGATGCTGTACTTCCTGGTGCCCTGGACGTCGGTCAACCTCACCGACTACTTCTTCGTGCGCAAGGGCCGCTACGCGATCCCGCACTTCTTCATGCCCAAGGGCAACATCTACGGCAGCTGGGGCCTGCGCGGCATCGCCGCGTACGCCATCGGGTTTGTCGCGATGATCCCGTTTTTCTACATCTACGACGGCGTTGAACAGCGCGAGGTGTATGTCGGCCCGCTCGCCAGAGCGCTGGGCAGCATCGACATCGCCTGGCTGGTCGGGCTGATCGTTTCGGGGCTGGCGTACTACTGGTTCAGCCGTTCGATCGATCTGGCGAGTGAAGAAACCGTGATCCGCCAGATCGAAAAAACCTCTCCGCAATACACCACCGGCGACTCGCTGACGCGACGCGTGTCGCCTGCAATCAAGCCATCGACGGCCGGGAGATAAGCATGGCTACGCAAAAATACGACTACATCATCATCGGTGCCGGCTCCGCCGGTTGTGTATTGGCCAACCGCTTGAGCGAAGACCCGGACACCTCGGTGCTGGTGCTGGAATTCGGTGGCAGCGATCGCAGTGTGGTGATCCAGATGCCGAGTGCTTTTTCGATTCCGATGAACACCAAAAAATACAACTGGCGCTATGAAACCGAACCGGAGCCATTCCTCAACGGACGGAAAATCCATTGCCCGCGCGGCAAGGTGCTGGGTGGTTCTTCATCGATCAACGGGCTGGTCTACATTCGCGGTCACGCCTGCGATTTTGACGAGTGGGAATCCCTCGGTGCGCAAGGCTGGGGCTACCGTAATTGCCTGCCGTATTTCAAACGTGCCGAGCACTACGAAGCGGGCGGCGACAACTATCGCGGACAGACCGGGCCGCTGCACACCACCAACGGCAACCACATGAAAAATCCGCTGTACGGCGCGTGGGTGCAGGCCGGCGCCGAGGCGGGTTACATCAAGACCGACGACTGCAACGGCTACATGCAGGAAGGTTTCGGCGCGATGCACATGACCGTGAAAAACGGTGTGCGCTGTTCAACGGCCAACGCCTATTTGCGCCCGGCGATGGCGCGCCCGAACCTCACCGTGATCACCCACGCGATGACCCGGCAGATCCTCCTCGACGGCAAACGTGCGGTCGGCGTCAGCTATGACCACAACGGCCAGACGCATGAGGTCTATTGCCGGCGCGAAGTAGTGGTTTCGTCCGGGCCAATCGGCTCGCCGCACCTGCTGCAACGCTCCGGCATCGGCCCGGCCGACGTGCTGCGCAAGGCCGGCATCGAGGTGCGCCACGATCTGCCCGGTGTCGGTGAAAACCTGCAGGATCACGCCGAGGTGTACATCCAGTTCAGTTGCAAGGAACCGGTGACCCTCAACAGCAAAATGGATCCGCTGAGCAAATTGCTCATCGGTTTGCGCTGGCTGCTGTTCAAGGATGGCCTCGGCGCGACCAACCATTTCGAGGCTGGCGGGTTTATCCGTTCGGACAAGGGTTTGCGCTGGCCGGACATCCAGTTTCACTTCCTGCCGGCGGCCATGCGTTACGACGGCAACAAGCCGATCAAAGGCCACGGCTTCATGGTGCTCACCGGGCCGAACAAACCCAAGAGCCGCGGCTATGTGCGCGCACGCTCGGCGGATCCGTACGAACATCCTCAGATCCAGTTCAATTACCTGCAACGCGAAGAAGACCGCGAAGGTTTCCGCCGCTGTATCCGCCTGACCCGGGAGATCATCGGCCAGAAAGCCATGGATCGTTTCCGCGACAGCGAAATCGCCCCCGGCGTTTTGGTTAACAGCGACGAAGACCTCGATGCCTTCGTTCGCGAAAACCTCGAAAGCACCTATCACCCGTGCGGCTCCTGTCGAATGGGCGAGGACGCGCTGGCGGTGGTGGACTCCGAACTGCGCGTGCACGGCCTCGATGGCCTGCGCGTGATCGATTCGTCGGTGTTCCCGAGCGAGCCGAACGGCAACCTCAATGCTCCGACCATCATGCTCGCCGAACGCGCCAGTGATCTGCTGCGCGGGCGGGCGATGTTGCCGCCGTCAGAGGCGCCGGTGGGGCTGGTGCAGGATTGGGAGAACAGCCAGCGCACATCGTTGCCGGGGCGCAATGTCCGGGTTTAGCTGTTCGAGTGATCCAGCGCCGACGTAGGTGGTGTGCATTTAGATCATTAAGTTGTCAGTTACGGTCATTGAGTGATCACGGTGCGGCTCTTAGTCTGTCGAACATGACTGACGGGGGACGCAGAGCTCCCGCAACTTTTCCGTGATTGCTCGTTGTGGAGTTACCGATGACCGCCGCTCATTACCCGCACCTGTTGGCCCCGCTGGATCTGGGATTCACCACACTGCGCAACCGTACCCTGATGGGCTCGATGCACACCGGCCTGGAAGAAAAACCGGGCGGTTTCGAGCGCATGGCGGCGTACTTCGCTGAGCGTGCGCGCGGCGGTGTTGGCCTGATGGTGACTGGCGGGATCGGCCCGAATGACGAGGGCGGCGTTTATTCTGGTGCGGCCAAGCTGACCACCGAAGAAGAAGCGCTCAAGCACCGCATCGTCACCCGCGCGGTGCACGATGCGGGCGGCAAGATCTGCATGCAGATTCTCCACGCCGGTCGTTATGCCTACAGCCCGAAACAAGTGGCACCGAGTGCGATTCAGGCGCCGATCAACCCGTTCAAACCAAAAGAGCTGGACGAAGAGGGCATCGAAAAGCAGATCAGTGATTTCGTCACTTGCTCGGTATTGGCGCAAACCGCCGAGTACGACGGCGTCGAAATCATGGGCTCGGAAGGTTATTTCATTAACCAGTTCCTCGCCGCGCACACCAACCACCGTACCGACCGTTGGGGCGGCAGCTACGAAAACCGTATGCGCCTGCCGGTGGAAATCGTCCGCCGTGTGCGCGAAGCGGTGGGCCCGAACTTCATCATCATTTTCCGTCTGTCGATGCTCGACCTGGTCGAGGGCGGCAGCACCTGGGATGAGATCGTCACCCTGGCCAAGGCCATTGAGCAGGCCGGCGCGACCATCATCAACACCGGCATCGGCTGGCACGAAGCGCGGATCCCGACCATCGCCACCAAAGTGCCGCGTGCCGCGTTCAGCAAGGTCACGGCCAAGCTGCGTGGTTCGGTGAGCATTCCGTTGATCACCACTAACCGCATCAACACCCCGGAAATCGCCGAGCAGATTCTCGCTGAAGGCGACGCCGACATGGTCTCGATGGCGCGGCCGTTCCTCGCCGATCCGGACTTCGTCAACAAGGCTGCTGAAGGCCACGCCGACGAAATCAACACCTGCATCGGTTGCAATCAGGCGTGCCTCGATCACACCTTCGGCGGCAAGCTGACCAGTTGCCTGGTCAACCCGCGTGCCTGCCACGAAACCGAACTCAACTATCTGCCGGTGCAGCAGATCAAGAAGATTGCCGTGGTCGGTGCTGGCCCTGCCGGTTTGTCTGCCGCGACCGTGGCGGCCGAGCGTGGCCATCAGGTGACCTTGTTCGATTCGGCCAGCGAAATCGGCGGTCAGTTCAACATCGCCAAGCGTGTGCCGGGCAAAGAAGAGTTTTTCGAAACCCTGCGCTACTTCAAGCGCAAGCTGCAAACCACCAATGTTGAGGTGTGCCTGAACACTCGCGTTGATGTGGCCAAACTGGTTGAAGGCGGCTACGACGAAATCATCCTCGCCACCGGCATCGCGCCGCGTCTGCCGGCGATTCCCGGCGTTGAGAACGCCAAGGTGTTGAGCTACATCGACGTGATCCTTGAGCGCAAACCGGTCGGCAAACGTGTCGCGGTGATCGGTGCTGGCGGCATCGGTTTTGACGTCTCGGAATTCCTCGTTCACGAAGGCGTTGCGACCAGTCAGGATCGCGCCGCGTTCTGGAAAGAATGGGGCATCGACACGAAACTGGAAGCACGCGGTGGCGTCGCCGGGATCAAAGCGGCGCCGCATGCACCAGCGCGTGAAGTGTTCCTGTTGCAGCGCAAGAAAACCAAGGTCGGCGACGGTCTGGGTAAAACCACTGGCTGGATTCACCGTACCGGTTTGAAGAACAAGCAGGTGCAGATGCTCAACAGCGTGGAATACCTGAGCATTGATGATGACGGTCTGCACATTCGCATCGGCGAAACCGGCGAGCCGCAACTGCTGGCGGTGGACAACATCGTGATTTGCGCGGGGCAGGATCCGTTGCGTGAGCTGCACGATGGTCTGGTCGCGGCGGGGCAGAATGTGCACCTGATCGGCGGCGCGGATGTCGCGGCAGAGCTGGATGCCAAACGCGCGATCAACCAGGGCTCGCGCCTCGCCGCTGAACTGTAAACACCCACTGTAGGAGCTGCCGCAGGCTGCGATCTTTTGATTTTGTTTTTTAACGACAAGATCAAAAGATCGCAGCCTGCGGCAGCTCCTACTAGTATGTGTTTTTTTCAGATTACGCAGTGTCCATGTTTTCCCACGCCCCCCTCGAACCCCTTCATCTGGACTGGCTCACTGCCGCCGGCATCGAAGTGGCGATCCTGCGTCTCGACCAGATCGACCCGCTGATCAGCGGTAACAAGTGGTTCAAACTCAGCGAACACCTCAAAGCCGCTGACCGTGTGGGCGCCGAAGGCATCATCAGCCTTGGCGGTGCGCACTCCAATCATTTGCATGCGTTGGCAGCAGCGGGGAAACGGCTGGGGTTCAAAACCGTGGGGCTGTTGCGCGGGCATGCCCAGGAAACGCCGACGGTGAAGGATCTGCAGGCGTTCGGCATGCACCTGCATTGGTTGGGGTTTGCCGGTTACCGGGCACGGCATGAGCCGGGGTTCTGGTTGCCATGGCGGGCGCAGTATCCAGAGTTGCAGGCGGTGCCGGAGGGTGGCGGGGGATTATCGGGTGCGCTCGGTTGCGTGACGCTTAAGGAGCAGGTCGACGCGCAATTGCCTTCATTGGGCTGGAGTGATTACCACGGCTGGTGGCTGGCGTGCGGCACCGGGACGACGTTGGCGGGGCTGGTGCTGGCCGAGGCGGGGGCGCATACGGTTTATGGTGCGTTGGCGGTGCCGGAAGATCACGGTGTGGCGCCGCAGGTTGAGTCGATTCTGCGAGAAGCGGGGCGGGTGGATGCGGGGTATGAATTGATTGATGCCAGCCGAGGTGGTTTTGCCAAGGTTGATCCGGGGTTGTTGGCGTTTATTGAACAGACCGAACAGGCTAGCGGTGTGCCCTTGGAACCGCTGTATACCGGTAAAGCGCTGCTGGCCCTTAAGGAACAAATTGGGTCAGGCAAATTTTCCATCGGCACACGACTTATCTTCATCCACACTGGCGGCCTGCAGGGCAGACGCGGTTTCCAGCCCCGATAGGTGAGGTTTTTGTGGCGAGGGGATTTATCCCCGATGGGCTGCGAAGCAGCCCCAATCCAGCCACCATAGTTCAGCCTGACTCACCGCATGTTGAGGTTTTGGGGCCGCTTCGCAGCCCATCGGGGATAAATCCCCTCGCCACAATGGTTTGCATTGCCCCAGATAGATCCCATTGCCAGCCACAATGAATGTATTGCCGCAGTGAGATCCCGGTGGGTTTACCCGCGCTTCGGCATCATCCGCAGCAACGTGTTATCCCTCACCACATAATGGTGATAGATCCCCGCCAGCGCATGCAGGCCGATCAGCCAGTAACCGATCGTGGCGATCAGCACGTGCCAGCCCTCCACCTGTTTGGCGAAGGCTTTGTCCTCACCCACCAGCAGCGGCAGATCAAAACCATAGAACATCACCTGATGCCCCTCGGCGCTGGTGATCAGCCAGCCCAGAATCGGCATGCTGATCATGAACAGGTACAACGCCCAGTGCATCAGCCGCGCCAGTACGGTTTGCCATTGTGGCGAGGCGGGGAAGATTTTCGGTGCCGGGCCGAGGCTGCGCGCGAGCAGGCGAAACCACACCAGCACGAATACGGTCAGGCCGAGCATGTAATGCACTTCGCGGATCAGCGTGCGGCCGCCGCTGCCTTTGGGGAAGAAGCCGCGCAATTCCATGCTGGCATACACCAGCACCAACAACACCAGCATCAGCCAGTGCAGCAGAACCGACACGGTGCTGTAGCGAGATTCGGAACTTGTCCACGGCATACGGTGTTTCCTCACAGATCAGGGTCAACACTGCCGTTCTAGGGCGACGGCATGCTTTAACTGTAATCCGCTTTGGCGGATTTGCCTGAGGCTGATCGGACTTTCAATGCTCTGTGTCACGGGTTTCATGAAAAAAAACGCCAGCGTCGGGCAGACGCTGGCGTTTTTTTGTGCGGCGGGCCGGGCAATCAGCTCGATTGCGGCATCTCACCCTTGGCCAGACGCTTGTTGATGTCGGCAATCACTTCCGGCAAATCAGTGATGGTGTCGATCATGTAGTGCGGGCGCGAGCTTTCGAACAGCGCGTGAATGCGCTTGCGTTCGCTGGCCAACTCATCGCTGCCCAAGGCGCGGAAACCTTCGTAATCCAGGCCCAGCGCGTTGCCCGAGCAGATCAGCGCGACCGTCCACATCCCGGCGCGACGGCCTTCGAGGATGCCCGGCACGGTGTCGTCGATCTTCACGCAGGCGCCGACGTCGTCGATGCCCAAGGCAATCACGTTGGCCAGTGCCTGGGCCGGCCATGGGCGACCGTTCGGCACTTCGTCAGTCGCCACGACATGGTCAGCGACATAACCGTTGGTGGCGGCCAGTTCGACGACTTTGTCCATGACCTGCTTCGGGTAGCCGGAGCAGGAACCGATCTTGATCCCTTGCTGACGCAGATTGGCGATGGTTTCCAGCGCGCCGGGAATCAGCGCCGAGTGCTCGGCGATCTTCTCGATCTGCAGCGGCATGAAGCGGTTGTAGATCGCGGTGACATCGTCATCGGTCGGCGTGCGGCCGAAGACTTTACGATAACGCTCGGCGACCTGCGGCTGATCGCAGAGGGTGCGGATGTGATCCCACTTGCCCATGCCCATCGGCCCACGGGCTTCTTCGATGGAGACCTGCACATCGAATTCGGCGAAGGCTTCGACGAAAATCTGCGTCGGCGCGAACGAACCGAAATCGACCACGGTACCGGCCCAGTCGAGGATCGCGGCTTGCAGCTTGCTTGGATTGACGTAGTTCATGTTGATCAAATTCCTGTAATGGCAATGCAATTCAAACTGTAGGAGTGAGCCTGCTCGCGATAGCGATTGTTCATTCAACATCGTCGTCGACTGACACGGCCTCATCGCGAGCAGGCTCACTCCTACAGGGGATTTGTGTGGAGTTCAGATTTCGAGGACTTCCATTTCGCGCAGCACTTCACCAACAGCCGCCACGGCCTGGCGCATTTCGTCGGGGCTGACATGACCGATGCAGCCGACACGGAAGGTCTCAACCTGAGTGAGCTTGCCCGGGTAAAGGATGTAACCCTTGGCTTTGACCCGTTCGTAGAAGTCCTTGAACTGATAACGCGGATCGCTCGGTGCATGGAACGTGGCAATAATCGGCGCCTGAATCGCCGCCGGTAGAAAACTGCGCAAACCGAGTTTGCCCATCTCTTCCATCAGCGCCTGGCAGTTGGCGGCATAACGCGCATGCCGTGCCGGCAAACCACCTTCTTCGTTGTATTGCAGCAGCGCTTCGTGCAGCGCCGCGACCACGTGGGTCGGCGGGGTGAAGCGCCATTGACCGGTTTTCTGCATATAAGCGTGTTGATCAAACAGATCCATCGCCAGCGAGTGCGAATTGCCAGCCGCAGCGGCCAGCGCTTCCTTGCGAGCGAAGACAAAACCCATCCCCGGCACGCCTTCCAGACACTTGCCGGAGGCGGCGATCAGTGCGTCGAACGGCACTTTCTGTGCGTCCACCGGCAGGGCGCCGAAGGAGCTCATGGCGTCGATGATCAGGCGTCTGCCGTGCTGTTCGACGACGTGGGCGATCTCTGGCAGCGGATTGAGAATCCCGGTGCTGGTTTCACAATGAATCAGCGCGACGTGAGTGATATCACTGTCGGCGCGCAGCAAGCGGTCGACGTCGGCAGCCGTGGTCGGTTCATCTTCAGCGGTTTCGAAGGTGCTGAACGAGCGGCCGAGCACTTCGCAGATTTTCGCCAGACGTTTGCCGTAAGCGCCGTTGATCAGCACCAGCACTTTGCCGTCGCGCGGCACCAGGGTGCCGATGGCCGCTTCGACGGCGAAGGTGCCGCTGCCCTGCAACGGCACGCAATGGTGAGTGGCGGCGCCGTTGAGGATCGCCAGCAATTGTTCGCAGAGGCTGGCAGTCAGTTGGTTGAAGCGGTCATCCCATGACCCCCAGTCGACCATCATCGCCTGGCGGGTGCGGGCCGAAGTGGTCAACGGGCCGGGAGTGAGCAGGATGGGTTCGGCAATACTCATTCGTGTGTCCTCGGATAGCGCTGTGGGATGAAGCTACGGGGCATACGTTGCAATTCGGCGTTGCATCAATCAAATTGTTTGTTGTTATGCCAGCCATCAGTGAGAGTTATCCATGAACCTGTTCCAACTGCGCGCCTTCGACGCCGTGGCCCGCGAAGGCAGCTTCACCCGCGCCGCTGCGCGGTTGTTCATCAGCCAGCCGGCGGTCACCGGGCACATCAAGGCGCTGGAGGAGCACTACCAGATCACCCTGTTGCGGCGCACCGCGCGACGGGTGGAGTTGACGGAGGAGGGCACCAAACTGGCGGCGATCACCCGCGCGATGTTCGGTTTGGCGGAAGAGGCGCAGACCATGCTCGAAGCCAATCGGCAATTGCTCACCGGGCGCCTCGAAGTGGCGGCGGACGGCCCGCACATGGTCATGCCGATGTTGGCGAGCCTGCGCGCGCGCTACCCGGGGATCACGGTGAATCTGCGTTTGGGCAATGCCCAGGAAACCCTGGCGGCGCTGTTATCCGAGCACGCGGACGTCGCGGTGCTGACCGAAGTCGAGCCGCGCAAAGGCCTGCACCTGCAAGCGCTGAGCGAGTCGCGGATTTGCGCACTGGTGCCCGCCGCGCATCCGTGGGCAACCCGCCAAGGCGAGGTGAAACTCAAGGAGCTGGATCAAGTGATCATGGTGCTGCGTGAACCGAGTTCGATCACCCGGCGAACGTTTGACGAGGCCTGTGCGCAGGCCGCAATCCATCCGCGTGTGCTGCTGGAGCTGGACAGCCGCGAGGCGGTGACGGAAGCGGTGGCCGCCGAGTTGGGCGTCGGCGTGGTGTCATCGGTGGAGGTCAGCCATGACCCGCGCGTGGTGGCGATTCCGATTGTCGGCGACGGCTTGGTCAACCGGCACATGATCGGTTGCATGGAGCGGCGGCGGGAATTGCGCTTGATTCAGGCGTTTTTCGGTTTGGCACCGACCTGAATCAGGCAATCGCCAACTGCGCTTGCGCCGGCAGGATCGCTGTAGTTTTGCGCGTGACCTCGATTCTCGGGTAATCGGCCTGTTTCAACTGCATGCCTTCGAGCAGATCCAGCGCAGCGGCTGGATCGTTCAGCGGCAGCGTCTGCAACAGCTTCACATCGAGATTCCACCACTGACTCTTGAGCAACCGTTCGATGGTCTGCGGGTCATGCCGGTACTTGATGATCTTCGCCGGGGTGCCGGCAACGATCGCGTAGGGCGGCACATCCTGAGTCACCAGCGCACGCGTCGCGATAATCGCGCCAGTGCCGATCTGCACCCCTTCAAGAATCATCGCGCTGTGCCCGATCCAGACGTCGTGGCCGATGGTGACATCGGCCACCACCGGGTCGAAGGTCAGGGCGGTGTCGGTGTACTGGAAGGGATGGGAACTGAGCCAGTCTGTCGGGTGAGAACTCTTTTGCTGACCGATAAAGCAGCGGGTGCTGATCGAACAAAAGCGGCCAATCGAGGACACGGCGGACAGCACGCAATCGCTGCGAATGTAGGTGTGCGCACCGATGGTCAGGTGTTTCGACTCGATCACCACATAACCGATGGACACGTGCTCCTCGAGCGTCAGCCTGGATCGCTTGTGCAACGAGGAAATGCCGCCGGCGACTTTACAATCGTGCTGGCGAATCCATTTCTTCCAGAAATGATCTCGAACGGAATTGATTAGTTTTTTCACGATGCGTTCTTCGATTCCGTGATCGCAACTCTGCGAAAGGTGTTGGGAAATAATTTGTCACAGGAGCTCAGGCGCCAGTGTAGCCGACGATCTCGATCCGACTGAATACGAAAATTCCGACGTTACGCCAGACTCTCGCGCACCATCTCCAGAAACGTCGCCACCACGCGCCGCGAACTCTGTTCGCGCAGGCACACCAACGTTTCCGTGAGGCGTCGCGTGCAGTCGATAATCGGCAACGCGCACACCCGCGAATCCGCCCCAAATTCTGCCGCCGACACCACCCCGACACCAATCCCCACCACCACGGCCTCTCGCGCCGCTTCCCGGCCTTCGACCTGAATCGCCGGACGAATGCGAAACCCGGCCCGGGCCATTTCTTCTTCCAGGGTTTGCCGGGTTACCGAACCGTGTTCACGCAACACCAACGGCGTGTCATCGAGATCCGCCAGGCAGATCGACTCGCGCTCGGCCCACGGGTGATTACGCGACACAAACGCGACCATCGGATCGTTACGCAACGGAACACAGAGCAAGCGTTCATCGCTGACATCACGCCCGAGCAGGGCCAGATCGGCCTGATAGTTGAACAGACGAAACAGCGATTCGTCGGTGTTGCCGGTCTCGATCTTCACGCTGATCCCCGGATAGCGCTCGCAGAACCGTGCGATCTGCGGCAGCACGTGCACCGGCGCATCCACCGCCAGAATCAGGCTGCCGGTCTGCAAGGCCTGGGATTCCTGAAGTAATTCCTGCGCTTCGGCTTCGATCACGAACAGCCGCTGGGTGATCGCCAGCAAGCGTTCGCCAAGGTCGGTCAGGCGCACGGAACGTTTATTGCGGTGAAAAAGCAAAACACCAAAGCGTTCTTCCAGTTTGCGCACCTGGTCGGAAATCGCCGGTTGCGTCAGGTAGAGCCGCTCGGCGGCTTTGGTGAAGCTTCCGTGCACCGCGACGGCGTGGAAGGCTTTGAGTTGGGCGTGGGAGACTGCCATGGCGACTCCTGGTGCGAGATCAGTTCAGTAACAAGCTGAGCTTATGAGTGAAATACGATAAATCGATTTTATTTATTAAACAGTAATTGCTTTGATCGGCTCACGCCATCGCTGACTGCTCGGTCGAGCAGCGGCGTTGGCCATGAGCCTGTGCGTGCAACAGCAGGCCTCATCTGACCGGTACCGCCAGAGGGAAGGGTGGTATCGCAGTGCTCAACAATAAAAACACAGGCGTTTTGCTTAACGATTCTGCCGGCACACTCACACCCTGAGGTCAGAACCACAATGAACAAGCACATCGGCACCATCGCACGTTGGCGCGTGCAGATTTTCGCGATTACCTGGCTTGCGTACGCCGCTTTCTACTTCACCCGCAAAGCCTTTTCGGTGGCCAAACTGGGCATCGCCGAAGACCCGACCTTCATGCTCGACAAAATGGCCATGGCCAACCTCGACGCCATCTATCTGGCGGCGTATGCCGTGGGCCAATTCACCTGGGGCATGCTCGCCGACCGCTTTGGCCCACGGGTCGTGGTGCTCGGCGGCTTGCTGATTTCCGCCGCAGCCGCGTTGGTGATGGGCAGTTACGCCACGCTTCCGATTTTCGCCACCTGCATGCTGATACAAGGCCTGGCGCAGTCCACCGGATGGTCGGGGTTGTGTAAAAACCTTGGCAGTTTCTTTCCTGCGAAGGAACGCGGGCGGGTGCTTGGCTTGTGGAGTTCCTGCTACGCGTTTGGCGGTCTGGTCGCGTCGCCGTTCGCCGGTTGGTGGGCGTATACGTTGATCGGCAGTTGGCACGCGGCGTTTATTTCCAGCGCGGTGGTGGTGGCAGTGGTCGCGGTACTGTTCTTTATCTTCCAGCGCAATAAACCGGAAGACGTCGGCCTGCCGGAAGTGGATCCGGAGCCGGTACTGACCGCTGAGGAAACCGCAGCCAACAGCAAACTCAGCGTGTGGGAGCCGCTCAAGGAAATCCTGCGCAACCGCACGGTGTTGGTGCTCGGTCTGGCGTATTTCATGTTGAAACCGGCGCGTTACGCGATTCTGTTATGGGGCCCGGTGATCGTGTTTGAACAGATGCCGAGTGTCGGCAAAGTCGGCGCGGCGATCATTCCAACGTCGTTTGAACTGGCCGGATTGCTCGGGCCGATCCTCATCGGTCTGGCCTCGGACAAACTCTTCGGTGCGCGGCGCATGCCGGCCTGCGTCATCAGTTTGCTGGCGCTGACCGTGACGCTGGCGCTGTTTATGGCCGCGCTGCAAACCGGCAGTGTGTTGCTGGTGGTCGCGCTGCTGTTTGTCATGGGCCTGACCCTGTATGGCCCGGACTCGATGATCAGCGGTGCGGCCGCCATCGATTTCGGTAAAGCCAAGGCGGGCGCCACGGCGGCCGGTTTCGTTAACGGTTGCGGCTCGGTCGGTGCGGTGCTCGGCGGTCTGCTGCCGGGTTATTTCGACTCGGTGACGGTGTTCATCGTCTTCGCCGGTTGCGCCCTGTTCTCGGCGCTGGTGCTGATCCCGCACTGGAACAGCCGCCCGGTTGGCGTCAAGGAGCCGCGCGCCTCAATCCCCAATTGCCCGCTGACCATCAAACCTCTGCGTACCTGAAAACCCGCTGCCGCGTGGCCTGCTGCGACGTTCGCGGCAGGCTGCGCCGTGGCCCACTGACTGGAGAATTCCCATGAGACCGTTTTGGCTGGAGCAGGCCTTGCAGGCTGATACGTCCGAGACTTGCCCGCCGCTGCAAGGCGAAGTGCGCACCGATGTGTGCATCGTCGGCGGCGGTTACACCGGGTTGTGGACGGCGATCATGCTCAAGCAACAGAACCCCGAACTCGATGTGCGGCTGATCGAAGCCGACATCTGCGGCGCTGGCGCCAGTGGCCGTAACGGCGGTTGTGCGCTGTCATGGTCGGCGAAATATTTCACCCTGGAACGCCTGTTTGGCGTCGAGGAGGCGGTGCGTCTGGTCAAGGAATCCGAGCGCAGCATTCATGCGATCGGCGAATTTTGCGAGCAGTACGGCGTCGATGCCGATTACCGCCTCGACGGCACGCTATACACCGCGACCAACCGCGCGCAAGTCGGCTCGACCGATGCGGTGATCGCGGCGCTGGAGCGTAACGGCATCAACTCGTTCACCCAGCGGCCGGTCGCTGATGTGCAGCGCATGGCCGGTTCCGGCAAACATCTAGAAGGCTGGTTTTCGCCAGCGGCAGCCAGTGTGCAACCGGGCAAACTGGTGCGCGGATTGCGGCGTGTGGCGTTGCAACTGGGCGTGACGATCCATGAAAACACAGCAATGACCGGTCTGGAGGAAGGGCGGCCGGCGCGCATTCAGACGCCCAACGGCAACATCATCGCCGACCGCGTGGTGTTGGCGATGAACGCGTGGATGGCCCGGGCCTTTCCGCAGTTCGAACGCAGCGTGGCGATTGTTTCCAGCGACATGCTGATCACCGAACCGCGCCCGGATCTGTTGCAGGAGATCGGTTTGACCAGCGGCGTCACCGTGCTCGATTCGCGGATTTTCGTTCACTACTACCACAACACCCCGGACGGCCGGATCATGCTCGGCAAGGGCGGCAACACCTTTGCCTTTGGCGGGCGGATGCTGCCGGTGTTCGATCAGCCGTCGCCGTATGCCGGGCTGCTCAAGCGCAGTCTGGATGACTTCTTCCCGGCATTCAGCGATGTAAAAGTCGATGCGACGTGGAACGGGCCATCGGATCGCTCGGTGACCGGTTTGCCGTTTTTTGGGCAGATGAGCAGCAGCGGTAATGTGTTTTATGGATTTGGCTATTCCGGCAGCGGGGTTGGGCCTTGTCACATGGGCGGGCAGATTCTGGCGTCGCTGGTGCAGGGGCTGGATAACGCCTGGACGCGTTCGCCGATTGTGAACGGGCCGCTGGGGTATTTCCCGCCGGAGCCGATTCGTTACCTCGGTTCGCTGATGGTACGCAACGCCATCCGCCGCAAGGAACGCGCCGAAGATCACGGCCACCGGCCACGGCATCTGGACGTGCGCCTGGCGAAATTCGCCGCTGCTGCCGGCAAAGCCGACAAAGCCTGAAGGGTTAAAACAACCCCTGTAGGAGCTGCCGAAGGCTGCGATCTTTTGATCTTGTTTCTTACAATCAACAGCAAAAGATCGCAGCCTTCGGCAGCTCCTACAGGTCTGGATTTGTGGTCAGGAGCGGTTGATCAGCCAGTCGAGTAAGAGGCTGCTGTCGCGTGCTGGCGGTGCTTCAACCGGCGCGGATTCGCGCTGCGCTCCCAAACACAAAATCGGTCGATCCGGATCGCTGTCGAGAAAACTCACCCACACCTCACTGCCCGCACGGGGCAACTCGTGCGCGGCAATGCGGCCATTGGCGTTGGTCAACGCAATCGGCAGCCAAATCCCCTCAGAATCAGGCGATGTTGGCCTCGGCCACAAACTCACCTTGATGCGCCCCTTGTCATCCAGTTTCGATGGCTGCCCCTTCGTGCCGAGCACTCGCGCCAAGTGAATCCCCGGAATGCTCGGCCGTGATTGTTTCAGCGCCGGGCGAAAATCCGTCGACCATGGCAAAGCCGTGAACTCGCAGTGATAGCGATAAACACTCGGCGCCGGATCAAGGATGCAAGGTTGCTGACCCTGATGGCGCACCGACGTGATCAACCATTGTTCATTGAAGGCATTGATCGGATGTTCTGTCACTTGCAGCAGGTCGGCGCTGTGCAATCCGGGGCTGTCGCAGCGACCGTGAATCGAGCGGTACTGGCAGCGCTGGCGCTCCAGATGGCGGCGGCTGCGCTGTTCGGCATGACGTTGTTCAATGGACAACATCTGCGGTGCGAGGACAGGCACGGTTTGATTGGCCGAGTCCTCGCCCGACGCCTGTTGGCCACGATTGCGCACCCGGTGCAGCGCTCGAATTGGCGCGGCGTCATGTTGCTGAAACAGCGCGCAGACCCGTGGCGACGGCGTGTCATCGTCGAGACTGAAGGGCAACAGTGTGGGTTCTTGCGGCAGGCTCAGGCTGTCATCGGCAAACACCACCACATGCCCGTCAGGCCGATGCTCGAAATGATAATGGATGCCTTCCTCTTCACACAGACGTTGCAGCAGCGCCAGGTCGCTTTCCTCGTATTGAATGCAAAAGTCCCGCACGGGGTAGTGGCCGACGGTCATTTCGATGCGAAAGCTGTTCTTTGGCAGCCCATGCTCGGTGAGCAATTGTGCAAGGATCGCCGGCACACTCAACTGCACAAACACCCGGCGTTTAAGCGATTGCGCCAGACGTTGCAGATAAGGCACCAGCACTAATCGATAACCGATCCGGTGCGTGCCGCGATGTTCGCAACGGACACTGTGGATCAGGCCATGCACACCGTGCTGCTCGCTCAGGCGTAAATACACCGCTTGCTCCAGCAAGCTGTCGGGCAGGACGGCGGGCGCCAGGCCAATGACATCGACCTCGAAGCGAAAGGGCTGATTGAGCGCTTCATCACCGCTGAAGCGCACCACCGGCAGGCACAATCCGCCATCGATCAGGGTCAGGGTGAAGGGACTTTCCATGTCATTGAGCATTCGTACAGGTTCTGTCGGTCAATACGGACGGCAGAGGGTACGAAACCGCAGCGCGGAATAGTCACCGCAAGGCAGCTTTTCAGAATCGCCCTACACGTTGTGGTGAAGATGTCGATTCGCCAATCAATATTTTTGGTCGATTGCCGACTTTAGGCCGTATAAACTTGGCGCCACGCGTCGGCCAATAGATGTCTCGGCGCCACAGATCAAGAGAGTGAGTAATGGGCGCACAGTGGAAGGTTAAACACAAAGAAGCGGCAGCCAACGCCAGGGGCAAAATCTTCGGCAAACTGGTGAAAGAAATCACCATTGCTGCGCGTAACGGTGCCGATACCACCACCAACGCACACTTGCGTCTGGTGGTTGAACAGGCCAAGAAAGCCTCGATGCCGAAAGAAACCCTCGATCGCGCGATCAAGAAAGGCGCCGGTCTGCTCGGTGAAGCGGTGCAATACCATCGCGTGACCTACGAAGGTTTCGCCCCGCACCAGGTGCCGCTGATCGTCGAGTGCGTGACCGACAACGTTAACCGCACCGTCGCCGAAATCCGCGTCGCGTTCCGCAAGGGCCAATTGGGCGCTTCCGGTTCGGTCGCGTGGGACTTCAATCACGTTGGCATGATCGAAGCGTCGCCGGACACCCCGGACGCCGATCCGGAAATGGCCGCGATCGAAGCAGGTGCTCAGGATTTCGAGCCGGGCGAAGACGGCGCGACACTGTTCCTGACCGACCCGACTGACCTTGATGCCGTGCAGAAAGCGCTGCCGGAGCAGGGCTTCACCGTGTTGTCGGCCAAGCTTGGCTACCAGCCGAAAAACCCGGTGACCGGGTTGAGCGATGAGCAGATGGCTGAAGTTGAGGCGTTCCTTGAAGGCCTCGATAACCATGATGACGTGCAGGATATGTTTGTGGGTCTGGCTGGCTAAAGATCAAAAGATCGCAGCCTGCGGCAGCTCCTACAGGGGATCGCGTTCTCTGTAGGAGCTGCCGCAGGCTGCGATCTTTTTAGCTGTCAGAGGTTTTCCAATACCTCAATCACTTCACCGAACCCCGGCCGCGCCAGCACATCCGCCTGACAGCAACGCCGCTCCAGCTCCTCCAGTTGCAAACGCCGCTCTTCACTCAACCCCGAATCGATACGCGCCAGCAATTCCCCCAACAAAACCCCGAACGCCCGCACTTCAATGCGTTGCAGCGCCTGCGTCTGCGCGTTATCCGTCGTGGCATGGAACGACGCCCCGCCAAAATCCCCCAACAAGCAATCGCCTCGGTCGTTCAACATAATGTTGTGGCCGTAGAGGTCGCCGTGGGTGATGCCTTGCTTATGCAGGTGCTCCGCCGCCGAGGCAACGCCCTTGGCAATGCGCAGCGCAACGTCAGCCGTGAAGCGCAGGTCATCGGCGTAAACATCCCGCGAACACGACGCCAGACTTGGCAACCCGGCGAGATTGAGAAAGCTCGGATCGATCAACTGCATGACCAAGCCTTGCTGACCGTCGGGGTGGCCGTCGATTCTCCCTTCAACGCGGATCAGATTCGGGTGCAGGCCGGCGGTGATGCACGCGTTCATCTCGTGCAGCGGTGAGCCGTCGCTGGTCATCTCACCTTTGTACAACTTCACCGCGACCGGCTCTTCGCTGTGATCGGCACGTTGCCAGATCGCCCGATGAATCACCCCGGAGGCACCTTCGCCTAGCTTCTGCTCCAGACGCAACGCTGACCAGTCGATCAGTGGCGTGGCTTCGAGGGCGGCAGCATCGGCTTCGGTTTCCAGCGGATTACCGGCGTAGGCCAGCCACGTCAGGCTCGGCAAGTTCAGCAGCCATTGCGGCAATTCGCTGAATTGGTTGACGGAGATGCGCAGCAGCTCGAGTCGGTGGCATTGGCTCAGCGACGGCGGCAGCGCTTGCAGACGATTGCCAGACAGCATGAGCTTCTGCAGATAGGGGCGCTCGCCCAGTTCGCTCGGCAGGGTTTCGATGCAGTTATCGGTCAGGATCAGCCAGCGCAACAGCGGCGGCAGCGCGACACCGGGAACGTTGACGATGCGGTTGGCCTTGAAACCGATCATCGTCAACGCCGCGCATTGGCCGAGGCAGGCGGGCAGTTCGGTGAACGGGTTGTCCGAGCAGAACAGCACGCGCAGGCGGGTCAGACGGTGCAGGTCGTCGGGCAGACTGCTCAGATTATTGCCGCTGAGGTTGAGGATTTCGAGGGTGTCGGCCAGCTCGAAAATCTCGCGCGGAAACTCGGTCAGCCCGCACGACAGATCCAGCCGCGTGATGCCCGACAACTCGCCGGCGCGCAATTGAGCAAGGGTATGCATGTAGGTGTTCACTTTAGAAAGAGGACCAAGACACGAGGCGCTCGGGAATGGACGACATGATAACGGCAGAAGCTAATGCAGGTGTAGGAGCTGCCGCAGGCTGCGATCTTTTGATTTGGCAAACCGAGGGTCAAAAGATCGCAGCCTCGTTTCACTCGACAGCTCCTACAGAGGCTGGCGTCAGGGTAGTTGAGGGATAACCTGAAGCTGCCCCATCCGGCTACGCGTACGCCCTAGATCAATCGCATCGCCGCCCAGGCTTTCGCACAGCGACAAGCGGCCAATCAACGTCAGGTGTTTATCCTGGTCGTAAAGCACGTCGATCAAATTAATGAAGCGCTGTTGCGCCGCAATCGAGCAGTCGCCCAGCAGTGGCAAATCATCAATCACCCAGTGGTCGAAACGCCGACACAACTCCAGATAATCCATCACCGCCGTCGGCTGCTCGCACAGGTCATCGAAGGTAAAAGCCACGCTTCTGTCGTCACACCGTCGCGCCCGAAAATGCCGGGTACCGACGGCCAGCGACAATGGCGGGGCATCCTGTGCCGGCAGGTTCAGGGCCATGCGCTGATCGGCCGTACCCGGCCAGACATAATGCCCATGGGTAAATACTTGATGTTCATGATTACGCGCCAGACTGCGGTAATCATGCGGGCCGCCGACTTCCATGACCTGCATGCGCGTATTGATCAACTCGATCACCGGTTTGAAACACGCGTGATAGAGCGGGTTGGGCAGCAAGCCTTCGGGCGGATAGTTAGAGGTCACCAACAGCAGAATCCCGCGCTGGAACAGCGCTTTGAACAGCCGGGTGATGAGCATCGCGTCGCCGATGTCATGCACGTGAAATTCGTCGAAACACAACACCCGACAATCTTGCAGCAACTCATCGAGGGTGGTGGCGAGGGCGTCTTCCTGCTCGCGGTGGCTGAACATGCCTTGATGCAATTGCGCGAAAAACTGATGGAAGTGCAGCCGCCGCTTTTGCGTGATCGGCAGCGCCTGAAAGAAACCGTCGAGCAGCCAGCTCTTGCCACGCCCGACCGCGCCGTGCAGGTACAGGCTCGGCGGGGTTTGTGCGGTGGCGCCGAACAGCAGACTGGCCTGTTGCGCCATGCAATCGATGACGCGCTGCTGACTGTGGCTGAGGGTGTAACCCTGCTGGTGCGCCTTGTTGCGGAAATAATCGCGGATCGACTGTGCGCTCGCCTCGTGCCCGGCGCTGGCGCCAATGCCCTTGCCGAACAAGCGGCGCAGCACCGGCCAGCGTTGGCTCAGGTGTGATCGTTTCGGCAGTCGGGCGGGCACTCTGCGGTCACTCCGTATCGGTCATGCCGCCTCCCCGGAGTGCGGCGCGACATTGTAACCAGGCGACGTCAACGGCTTCTACCTCGGGGTGTCGAGGCCGTTCGGTGACAGAACATTTTCCGCGTGTTGCCAACCTTTCGAAACATAACCGGGCCGATCCATGGATCCAATTGACTGGCGCAATCGCCGTGCGTTGCTAACCTGAAACACAGTCACGACAGCGCAAGCCAGTGCTGACAAGGAATGGCGCAGTGAAACAACGAGTGGTCATGGGCCTGCTGGGTGTGCTTGCTGCACCTGCATACGCGGCGGATCTACAGGTCGAAGTGCGAGTCGACGTGCAGCGCGGCTGCCAGTTGATCGGCCAGCAACGCGAGGCCGGGATTGAGCAGCTCGGCGTGCTCGACTTTGGTAGCACCGCGCGCCTCGACGACCCTGACGGGCCATTGAGTGCGGCGCTGACCAATCAACGCTTGCCACGGCTGGAATGCAACCCGGACACGCCTTATCAGATGCGCGTTGACGGCGGTTTGCACGGCGGTGTCGGTGAGGTGCGATACATGGCCGGGACGGAGGGCAGCAAGCCGATTCCTTACCGCTTGTTTCAGGATGCGGCGCGGCGAGTGCCGCTGGTGGTGGACGTACCGGTCAGCGGGCGGGTGCCGGACACGGGCACGGTGGAGTTGCCGTTGTATGCGCGGATCGAGCGGCTGGCGCAAGTGCCGAAAGTCAGCCGCTATTCGGATTTAGTGAAAGTAACGGTCACCTGGTGATCGCAACGGACAGCAACAACGCAGTGCTCAATGATGAGCGCAATGGATGAAGTCGCTGAAGGAGTAGGGACGGGCGCAATGGCAGGCAAATACTGGATGGTCATGGCAGCAGGTACGCTGGCGCTGCTCGCGGACGATGCGCAAGCAGCGGTCAGCGGGCAGATCCACGCGCGGCTGATCCTGATCGCCGGCTGCGAAGTCACCAACACCTCCAATCCTGCCAGTCCGGTCAGCGATCTCGGCACGCTGGATTTCGGTCAGCAGGGGCCGACCTGGAACGCGCCGATCAAAGCAGCCCTCGACGGCGACACCAGCGGCAAACTCAATGTCGCCTGCAACCCTTCGGTCACCGGTTTCACCGTCACCATCGACGGCGGCACCCATGGCGACGGCAGCACCCGGCGCCTCAGCAACGGTCGCCAGACCCTCCCTTATCAGCTGTTTCTCGACCCCTCGGGCGCGCAGAGCTACAGCATCGGCCAACAACACAATTTCGCTGTCACCAGCGCTGCGCAAATACCCATTCCGGTATTTGGCTCGGTGGTGGCGAATACCCGCGCGGTTCCGGCAGGGGTCTACACCGACACCCTGACGGTGACGCTCGACTGGTAACCCCGTAGAGGACGGACACCATGCGTACGTTTGCATCAAGGATAGGTTTGCCGCTGCTCGGTCTGGCGCTGGTTTCCAGCGCCAACGCCGCCACCACGGTCACTGGCCAGATCACCTCCAGCCTGATCCTGATCAGCAGCTGTCAGGTCAACGGCGCCGGTGGCTCCACCGGTCTCAACTTCGGTGCCTTGAACTTCGGCACCGCCAACAGCCTGTTCACCACGGCCACCGGGCAAGTGCTGGGCGGTGGCGGCGGGGCGCTGTCGATTCTGTGCTCCAGCGGCACCACGCCGACGGTAAAAGTGCGCGCCGGTGCCCATGACGGCATGTCGCCGGGTGGCACCCGTGCGTTGTACGACGGCGTGGCGAATTACGTGCCCTACGACTTTTACACCGATGCCGGGCACTCGCAGCTGTTGGCGATCGACGGGACGATCAATCTCGCCGCGAGTACCGGTGTCGCGCAGACCGTGAATATCTACGGTCAGGCCGTGGGCAAGGCCGGTTTGCCGGCCGGCACCTACACCGACACCGTCGCTGTTGAACTGACGTTCTGATGCCATGTTTCGCCATGGCGGCATCGCGTTGCTCCTGCTCTGTGCGGGCAGTGCACCGCTGCCGCTGACGGCGGCGACCAGCCAGAGCTTTCAGGTCAGCGCCACGGTCACGGCGGGGTGCCTGGTGGTGGGCGGGGTGTCGAACTATGGCGGGTTGAATTTCGGTTCACGGTCGGCGCTGGCCACCGGCACGGTGCAGGTCGCACTGACTGGCGGCGTGCAGTTGCAATGCACGCCGGGAGTGACGTTGAACATGAGCGTCGATGGCGGCCAATACAACAGCAGTGGCCGGCACATGCAGGTCAACAGCGGCAGCGCGCGGGTGGCGTACACGCTGTTCCGCGATGCGGCGTATAGCCAGAGCCTGGGCATAGGCCAGAGCGTGGCGGTGGCGTACAGCGATGCAAACAACATCCGCCTGCCGATTTACGGTCAGGTGCAATTGCCGGGCAATCAGCCTGGGGGGACGTACAGCGATGTGTTGCAGGTGCAACTGTCGTGGTGAGGCGAGGTTTGATGTGCCGACAAGGAGCAGGTTTATGGGGGCAGTTACGTTCATGCGGCGCGCGGTGTTGGCGCTGTTCACGCTCGGGGCAGGTTATGCGCACGCCGCCAGTTCGGTGTTGATCTGGCCGATCGATCCGGTGCTGGAGGCTGATCAACAGGCCAGCGCGTTGTGGCTGGAAAATCGCGGCACTGAAACTGCCAACCTGCAGATCCGCGTGTTCGGCTGGAGCCAGAACGGGTACGAGGAGCAATACCAGAACCAGCGCGATGTGATCGGCAGCCCGCCGGTGGCGAAGATCGAGCCGGGTCAAAAACAACTGGTGCGCCTGACCCGCACCAAGGACGTGCCGCCCGGGCAGGAACTGGCCTACCGAATCATCATCGACGAAATCCCGTCCGCACAACCGCCCAGTGCTGAAGGTGGCAAAACAGCGGCGGCGATTCGTTTTCAGATGCGCTATTCGGTACCGCTGTTCGCTTACGGCGCCGGTCTGTGGAGCAAAGAAGACAGCACCCGCCAGCGCGATCCCAAGGGGATTGGTTTGCCACAATTGACCTGGCGCACGGTGGCGGTGGACGGCCGGCCGTATGTCGAGGTGCGCAATCAAGGTGCGGTGCATGCGCGGTTGACGGATGTCGCGATCAAACAGGGTGGGCAGAACAAACCGTTGGCGGAAGGCTTGCTCGGCTACGTGCTACCGGGCGCGGTGATGCGCTGGCCGGCACCGGGAGGGCTGGCGGGGGATTCGGCGTTGCAGGTGCGGGTGAATGGCGGGGCGCAGGTGCAGAGCATTACCCCGGCGAAGTGAATGGGCTGATTCGGTGTCATGGCAAAGGGATTCACCAGTGCCACAGGGTTCACTGACCACAGTGAAAGTGGTCATGGCCACCCGCAGTATCAGGAGGATTCAGTCCATTGACGGACGTAAAGCGCGTATGAGCCGAGGATGGGCTCGCCGTATTCAGCGTCCGTTGTGGCATCTCACCGGCGCGTGCTGCCTGGTGTTCGTTCAACCGTCCGGGGCCGGCGAACTGCCGCCACCGCCCAGCGGCATGGAGGCCGTCAGCGATGCACAGTTGTTTCTCGAACTGGTGGTCAACCAGATGAATACCGGGCAAGTGGTGGCGGTGCAGCAGCGCGGCGGGCGCCTGTTTTTACCCGCCACGGCATTGCGTAAAACCGGTATGAAACTGCCTGAAAACATCAGCACTGAAGTCGACCTCGACAGCCTGCCCGGTCTGCACAGCGAATACGACAGCGTCGGTCAACGCTTGCTGCTCAACGTGCCGCCGGAGTGGCTCCCAGAACAGTTCATCGGTAATCGCCAGGCCTATCCGCGCACTCCGGCGCTGAGCAGTTTCGGCGCGTTGTTCAACTACGACCTCTATCTCAACGACACCGATGATGCCGGCACCTATTTAGCGGCGTGGAACGAAGTGCGCCTGTTCGACAGTTGGGGCACGTTGTCCAACACCGGGCAATATCGGCGCACATTGTCCGGTGATTCAGTCAGCACGCTGGACAACGGTTACCTGCGTTACGACACCACCTGGCGTTATTCCGATGACGAGCGAATGCTCACTTACGAAGCCGGCGACGTGATCAGCGGCGCCTTGCCATGGAGCAGTTCGGTGCGTCTCGGTGGCGTGCAGTTCTCGCGGGACTTCGCCGTGCGCCCGGATCTGGTCACCTATCCATTGCCGCAATTTGCCGGCGAAGCGGCGGTGCCGTCCTCGGTCGATCTGTTTATCAACGGCTACAAATCCAGCAGTGCCGAACTGCAACCGGGGCCGTACACGCTGACCAACATTCCATTTATCAACGGCGCGGGCGAAGCCGTGGTGGTGACCACGGATGCGTTGGGTCGACAGGTGTCGACCACGGTGCCGTTCTATGTCACCAGCAGCTTGTTGCAAAAAGGCTTGAGCGATTTTTCCGTGGCCGCCGGCTCCCTGCGGCGTGATTACGCTTTGAAGGATTTCAACTACGGCCCGGGCGTAACCTCCGGCAGCCTGCGCTACGGCGTCAGCGACAGCTTTACCCTGGAAAGCCACGCTGAAGCCTCCGACTCGCTGACCCTCGGCGGCCTCGGCGGCAATCTGCGGCTGGGTAATTTCGGTGTGCTCAACAGTGCCATGAGCCAGAGCCGTTTCGACGGCGAGGGCGGTCAGCAATTAAGCCTCGGCTATCAGTACAGCAATCAGCGTTTCAGTTTTTCTTATCAGCGCCTGCAACGCCACGATCAATACGCCGACCTGACCGTGGTCGACACGCCCTACATCAGCCTCAGTCGGCGCAGCGAACAGGCGACCCTCAGCGTCAACCTCGACCGTTGGGGCAGCCTCGGCGCAGGCTATTTCGATGTGCGCGCGGCGGACGATTCACGCACGCAATTGCTCAATCTGAGTTGGAGCAAACCGCTGTGGCGCAACAGCAGTTTCTACCTGTCAGCCAACCGCGAAATCGGCGACAGCAACTGGGCGCTGCAGGCGCAAGTGGTGATTCCGTTCGACCTGCGCGGCAGCCTGGCGATCAGCACCGAGCGCAGCAAAACCGGGCAGAGCCAGCAGCGGGTCAACTACAGCCGGGCGGTGCCGACCGAGGGCGGCGTAGGTTTCAATCTGGGTTACGCCAAGGGTGATGGCCCGGACTATCGACAGGCCGACGTGACCTGGCGTCTGCAATCGGTGCAATTGCAGGCCGGGGTTTACGGTTCGTCCGACGCCGAAACCCGTTGGGCCGATGCCAGTGGTTCGTTGGTGTGGATGGACAAGCAGGTGTTCGCCGCCAACCGCATCGACGATGCTTTTGTCGTGGTCAGCACTGAAGGCTTTTCCAACATTCCGGTGCGCTACGAAAATCAGCAAGTCGGCGAGACGGACAACAACGGCCATTTGCTGGTGCCGTGGAGCAGCGCCTATTACCGCGGCAAATACGAGATCGATCCGCTCAACCTGCCGCCAAATGTGCGCAGCCCCAACGTCGAACAGCGCATTGCCGTGCGGCGTGGCAGTGGTTATCTGCTGGAGTTTCCGCTGACGCGGGTGATTGCCGCGAGCATCGTGCTGGTCGACGCGCAGAAACGCGAGCTGTCGTTGGGCGCTGGCGTGCTGCACGAGCAGAGTGGTGCGCGGACGGTGGTGGGCTGGGACGGTCTGGTCTATCTGGAAAATCTCGAAGCGCAGAATTCGCTGCAAGTGACGCTGGCCGATGGCAGCACCTGTCGAGTGCAATTCCCGGTCGATATGCAGCAGAACCAGGTGCCGCTGATCGGCCCGCTGGTGTGCCAATGACTGTTGCACGGATGTTTTTGTGGCTGGCGCTGATGCTGCCGGGGGCGGCGCAGGCGTTGTGCTCGGTGGTGGGGACGACCCCAGCGTCGTTCGGTTCGATCAGTTCGATCGCCGTGCGCACCACCTCTCAACCCAGTTCGACATTGAATGGCGGGTTGAGCTGCACCGGATCGCTGCTGTCCTTGCTGACCAGCAACGACCATTTCTGGGGCACCGTGTCCTCGACCCAAAGCGGTCTGGTCGGGCCGACCGGTGACGTCATCAGTTACACGATTTACGCCAACAACAGCACCAGCTACCCGCTGACCCGTGGCACCGCTTACGACTTCGCCCGCAACGGCATCATTGATGCCTTGGGCCTGCTCAACGGCACGACGCCGAAAACCGTGCCGCTGTATTTGGGCACAACCATTGGCAGCAACGTCGCCGCCGGGGTGTACACCGAGACGCTGAGCATTTTCTGGAACTGGAATTACTGTTCGGGGATTGGCATTGGGGCGATCTGCATCGGCCGCGATATCAACAACGCTACGACCACGTTGACGGTGAACCTGACTGTATCCAATGACTGCACAATCACCGCGCCGAACATCGCCTTCGGTAGCGCGCCAGTGATTAGTGCGTTCACTCCGGTGAGCGGGCAGACCATCAATCTGGCGTGCACCAAGGGCAGCGCTTACACCGTGGGCTTGAGCGACGGGCAGAATGCAGTAAGCGTGGGCGGGCGGCGGCGGATGATTTCCGGCAGCAATTATCTGGCCTACGACATCTTCAAAAGCGCCGGCACAACGCGCTGGGGCAGTGTCGGCACGGCACGTCGTTCGAGCACCGATGCCGAGGTCAACCCCGGCAACGGACTGGGCACAGGCAGCCAGATCTTCAACTACAACGCAAAAATCTACACCGACCAGACCACGCCGCCGGCAGGCACCTACCTGGATAACGTAGTACTCGACGTCGGGTTTTAATCGCACGCGATCCCCTGTAGGAGTGAGCCTGCTCGCGATAACGGTGTGTCATTGAAAATGATGGGGCTGATACACCGATATCGCGAGCAGGCTCACTCCTACAGGGTTTTTGCGGTGTTTTTCAGAATGGCAGTGATGGCTTGAGTTCGATCGGGCTCACCACCGCATAGTTGTACCCGCCACCCGACCAGTACTCAGCCTGCAAATCCCCGTCACTGCGGCTACCGCGCGGCAAAAAGGTGTTCTTCGGCCCCGGCGGGCGCACGTAGAAACTCACCTTGTGCCCGCTGCCATCCTCATACAGCACCATCGCCGCCGGGCCTTCATCGGTGCTCAGCAGGCGCCCGCTGACCGGTTCAAACCCGGCCGCTTTCAGATCCGGCAAACGGCTGGCCTGATTGAAATATCGATCAAGCCAACGCTGCATGTCGCCGTCACTGTCGACCTTGTAATCCGCCGGCAACATGCCTTGCTGGGCAATCAATCGATAGGCCTGAAGGGCGTCGGTCATCGGCAACATCGAAGAACGCACAAGGGTCATTTCCCGTGCCTGCCAACCACTGAAACCACCGATGCTGACCGCGATCAGCAACATCGCCGCACTGGCCAGATGGCGCCGAGACTGGCGTTGGCGGCGCTGACGAATCAGCGCCGGGTCAAGCTCCGGATTGGCTGGTTGCTGCAACGCGCCGCTGAGGGCCGCGCGCAGTTGCTGGGCGTCCTGTTGCCAGGCGCGCACCTGCGCGGCTTCATCCGGGTGAGCGGCCAGCCAGGTTTCCAGCACACGCCGGTCGGCGTCGCTGAGCTGGTGGTCGATGTAGGCGTGCAAATCACGCTCGCTGGGAGGCAGGCTGATCATTTGAGTATCCGCAAAGAAGGGCTGCTGATTTCGCCGTCGCTGAGTTGGCGCAAGGCCTGGCGGGCGCGGGACAGGCGCGACATCACGGTGCCGATCGGGGCGCCGAGAATCTCGGCGACCTCTTTATAAGTCAGGCCCTCGACCGAGACCATCAGCAGCAGGGCGCGCTGTTCGGTGGGCAGTCGGTCGAAGGCTTGCAGGGTCGATTGGGCGATCACTGTGCGTTCGACCGAGGGTTCGGCGTCGTCACGTCCGGTGAAAAATTCGAGCATCCGCGCATAGCGCCGGGAGCGGCGGTGGGCGTCGAGAAACTGCCGATAGAGGATCGCAAACAGCCAGGCTCGCAAATCGCCGTCGGCACGTTTATCGCCCCAACTCGACAGGGCGCGCTCCAGGCTCGCCTGCACCAGATCGTCTGCGCTGCTGCTGTTGCGCGTCAACGACACGGCAAAGCGGCGCAATCTGGGAATGATTTCTCTCAACTGTTCGTCGAATTCGCTCATGAAGTTCTGCTAGTCACTACGCTGTGGACTAGGGAGACGTCCGCCGTGGCAGGTTATTCCACGTTCGGAAAAATAAATACCGGGCCGTGGAATAAACCGCGACGGGGCGCGTCTTGCTGATTCTTCCTACTCGTGGCCGATGGCCCTGGAGTCGTTCATGGTTGATCGCTCATCCCCCAACGCTGCCCCGCCCGAAAGGCCGCAGCGCCCGCCCTTGAGTGCCGCGAGCCTGATCTTGCGTCTAGGCGGCATCGCCGTGGTGGTCGCCGCCGTAGCCGGGGCGTTTGCCTACGTGCATGGCAACTTTGACCCACAACGTCTGACGCCGAAAGCGCTGGTCGATGTGCTGGAAAAGAACAACGGCGTGCATCCGGGATTTCGCCGTAATCATGCCAAAGGCGTCTGCGTGATCGGCCATTTCGAGAGCAGCGGCGAGGCGCGGGTGTTCTCCACCGCCCAGGTGTTCAATGATCCGAGTACCCCGGTGGTCGGACGTTTCGCACTGCCGGCGGGCAACCCTTATGCGCCGGACAGCAGCGTGCCGATTCGCAGTCTGGCGCTGCGTTTCACTCAGGCCAACGGGCAGCAGTGGCGCACCGGGATGAACAGCATGCCGGTGTTCCCGGTTGGCACGCCCGAGGCGTTCTATCAGTTGCAACAGGCGCAGTCGCCGGATCCTGCGACGGGCAAACCGGATCCGAGCAAGGTGCCTGCCTTTTTCGCCTCGCACCCGGAAGCGGTGCCGTTTTTGACGTGGGTGAAGACCGCCAAGCCGTCGGCCAGTTACGCCACGGAAACCTATAACAGCGTCAACGCGTTTTATCTGGTCGACGCCAGCGGCAAAAAGCAGGCCGTGCGCTGGAGCATGACGCCGTTGGCGCAGGATGCAGCAGGGGCGACGGCACCTGAGGGCGGCGATTTTCTTGAGAAGGATCTGGTGCAAAAACTGGCCGCCGCACCGCTGCGGTTTCAGTTGAATATCACCTTGGCCAATCCTGAGGATCCGGTCAACGACGCCAGTAAAACCTGGCCGGCGGGGCGCAAAGTGGTCAACGCCGGCACCTTGGTGCTGGAGAAAACCCAGCCACAACTCAGTGGCGAGTGCCGCGACATCAACTACGACCCGCTGGTGTTGCCGGCCGGGATTCAAGGCAGTGCCGATCCGTTGCTCGCCGCGCGCTCCGCCGGTTACGCCGATTCTTACCTGCGTCGCACCAGCGAAGTCAGCCAGTTGCCCGCCGCCAAACAGGAGGCTCGCCCATGAGAACTCAACCGACGCATTTCGTATTGTTGGCGCGACTGCTGCACTGGCTGATGGCGCTGATGATCATCGCCATGCTGTTTATTGGCGCGGGGATGGTGACGTCTGTTTCAGAGCGGCATGAATGGCTGATCCATCTGCACAAGCCGTTGGGCATTGCGATTCTGGTATTGGTTGTCGTGCGTCTGCTGGTGCGTTTGACCACGCGCCAACCCCCTTTGCCAGCGGATCTGCCGGACTTTCAGGTATTGGCGGCCAAGGCTTCGCATCTGTTGTTGTACGCGTTGATGCTGGTGTTGCCGCTGCTCGGTTGGGCGATGATCAGCGCCTCGGGTGAACCGGTGATGCTCAGCACCACGCTGCAGTTGCCGTCGATTGTGCCGGCCGATGCGCAGTTGTTTGCGTGGCTGCGCAAGGCCCATGGTTATCTGGCGTACCTGCTGTTTCTGACGGTGCTGCTGCACCTGGCGGCGGCGCTGTTTCATGGCTGGGTGCGCCGCGATGAGGTGCTCGACAGCATGTTGCGCGGTCGCGATCGTCATTGAGTGAGTCAGGGGGCGGGCCGGCGCGTAAAGCTACGGCCTGAAGCAAAAGATCGCAGTCAGGCTGCGATCTTTTGGTTAAGCGGAGGAGGGGATCAGCGCAGGGTGTCGACCATGTCGGCGATGGTGGTCAGCACGTCTTTGCCCAATTGTTTCGAGCGCTTGCCCGACCAGCCGGTTTCTTTGTCGGGATGGTCGTCGTGATCCTTGAACGGCATTTCCAGGGTCAGCGACAGGCAGTCGTATTTCTGGCCGACGCTGTTGCAAGCCAGGGTCATGTTGGCCTGGCCCGGTTCGTCGCGAACATAGCCGTACTTGGTCTGGAAGTCTTTGGTGGTGTGCTTGAGGTGACTGCGGAAGTGTTCTTCAAGCTTCTCGATGCGCGGCGTGTAACCCGGATTGCCTTCGCAACCGGCGGTGAACACGTGAGGGATTTCCTCGTCACCGTGTGCGTCAAGGAAGAAATCGACGCCATACTTTTCCATCTGCTGCTGTACGAAAAGTACCTCGGGGCTGACTTCCTGACTGGCGTTCTGCCAGGCGCGGTTCAAATCCTGGCCCATGGCGTTGGTGCGCAGGTGGCCGTGGAAAGCGCCGTCCGGGTTCATGTTCGGCACCAGGTACAGATCGGCGCTGGCCAGCAGCTTGTTCAGCACCGGATCTTCGTGACGTTCCAGACGTTCGATGATGCCTTCCATGAACCATTCGGCCATGTGCTCGCCGGGGTGTTGCTGGGCGATGATCCAGACTTTGCGCTGGCCTTCAGCGCCGCTGCCTTTGCGCAGCAACTGGATGTCGCGGCCTTCGACGCTTTTGCCCGTGGCGAGCAGTTCAGTGCCGGCCTTGGTCAGCGCCTGCTCGATCAGCCAGTCGTGACGGCCACGGCTGTACGGTTCGAAGTAGGCGAACCAGGCGTGGGTCTGCGTGGCTTCGAGGCAGAAGCGCAAGCAATCGCCTTCGAAAATTGTTGGTACGCGGAACCAGTTGACGTGATCGTAGGAGGCCACGGCTTGATAGCCATCCCAGGCTTTGTTGTACGAGGACTGGCTGGCGTTGTTCAGGCGGAACCAGTGTTCCTGACCGACGTGCAAGCCGCTGGCCTTGAAGTGGAACCACTGAAAATGGGCGCTGCGCGTGTCCGGGCGGATAGCCAGAACCGGGCTGAGCGGATTGCTGATGTCGATGACTTGGATGTTGCCGCTGTCGAAATTGGCGCTGATGTCGAACGAAGATTTGGCCACGGTCATATCGGTTCCTGATCAGGATTGTTATGGCCGATACTTTACACAAGATTGGGCTGAAACCGAGGGGAATTGCGGGGTTGTGGCGGGGGGCGTCCTCCATGACGCGGAGGCAGCTTAGAGATTATGCGATTGATTCTCAAGTGCTATTTGTCGTTAGTTTGCCCCAATGCGGCCGGGCTTGGCTTGCCAATCGATATTCTTTTGATATTATCCGCGCCATCGAATTTGCAGCACCTAAAGACTTCATTAGCCTGAAGCCACAAGCCCGAAAAACGGGTAAAAAAAAGACCCGGAAAAAATCCGGGTCAAAAACCGTGATTAGCCTGATGAGGAGATAGTCCAGAAGACCGACCTAAGGTCTCTGGTCCATCGACTGATCTCGCGACCAGCTGCATGCAATAATAATCATTATCATTTGCAAGTCAAATGTTTTTATCTGCGCGATTGGAAAATTCTTTCCTGTCCGTTCGAACCCCCGTTCCTCAGACTTCATCGCCATCCAGCGAGTGGTCGACCATCGCCCGCGCCATATCCACCATGTGCACCACTGAAAATGCCAGATCGCGACTCGCGCCTTGCAGGTTTTCGGCTGCCTTGAACGCGGTGGCGGCGGCGCAGCGCAATAGGTCGGAGGCGTGTACCAGTGCTTCTTCGCCGCTGACATGACGGTTGACGTCGAAAAAACGCTCATCGACCTCGGGTGTCGACACAGTTGGTTTCAAGTAATAGTCCAGCGCTCGTTGCGCGGCGGCGTTGCCTTGGGGCGAGGTGAACGTGGTGTCCATTTGCAGGTCGGGCAAGTCTTTGCTGCTGATGTTCATGATGAAGGGCCACTCCTTGTTTGATTAACTGTCCGTGCGATCAGCATAGTACGATGCGTAGTTGTGACCAGAATTTAAATACGACAATTTGTGTTTTGCTGGCCGAAGGCGTCACGCGTAAGGTGCCGCACATGGATAAATGGATTGAGTTGGTCAAGGCCAAAATGAGTGAACTAAAAATCACTCAAACAGAGCTCGGAGAGCGTGTTGGCATGTCCCAGGGCGGCATCGGCCATTGGCTGAACAAACGTCGTGAACCGGGCGTCGCGGAGATGAACCGCGTGCTGCAAGCGCTGGGCATGGATTTTCTCGAAGTGGCGATGGTCATTCGCGAGCCGCAGCCCGTGGCGAACGACGACATGCCGCTGACGCAGAAATATAACCCTTACTTTCGCTACCCGGTGAGCGACTGGAGTGCGCCACTGCAAGCGCGGGAAAGTGCGCCGCAGCCCTACGGCAAACCCGAGGACAGAAAACGCTTCGAGCTGACGGATTATCACGCTCGCGGCGCCGCGTTCTGGCTGAGGGTGTCAGGCGATTCGATGACCGCGCCCAAAGGCACGAGCATCCCCGAAGGCATGTTGATTCTGGTCGATCCGGAGGCAGAGGCAGTGCCCGGCAAACTGGTGATCGCCCAGTGGTCGGACAGCCATGAAGCGATTTTCCGCAAACTCGACGAAGAGGGCGGCCAGCGTTACCTGATACCGCTCAATCCGACGTGGCCGAAAGCCTTGTTCACCGAGGAGTGTCGAATCCTCGGCGTGGTGGTGCAGGCAACGGCGCGCTTCTAGTCAGACCGATCCTCGCCAGGCGTAGGATCGGTCTGTTTATTCACCCTGCTTCCAGTTCAACCAAAGCGCTGCCTTCGCCGACCATTTCACCTTCCTGGCAATACAGCGCTTTGATCACCCCGGCATGCGGCGCACGGATGCTGTGCTCCATCTTCATCGCTTCCAGCACCACCAGTTGCGCACCGGCTTCGACCGTTTGCCCGGCCTCGACCAAGACCCGCACGATGCTGCCGTTCATCGGTGCCGTCAGACCGCCCTGATGACTGTTACTGGCTTCCACCGCACTGATCGGGTCGTACGCTTCAACGCGACGCAACTCGCCTTCCCATTGCAGATACAGCGCAGCACCCTGACGAATCGCCCGCAAGGTACGACGCACGCCTTCGTGTTCAACAACCAGCGAATCGCCCAGCAGTTTTGCATCGCCGCCAGCCCCCAGTGTCAACGCCCGATCCTGCCCCTCGCAACTCAAATGCAGGGTAATTTCCCGAGGCAAACCCGCGCGCAATCCGCTGTTCCGCGACCACGGTGAAGCAGCATCATCCGCCCGCACAACGCTCGGCAAACTCTGCGCAAACGCCTGCGCCGCCGCCTGCCAGAACCCGTCACTCAATTCGCTCGGCGCTGGCAGCAATTGCTCCTGATAGCGTGGAATAAACCCGGTATCCAGTTCCGCCGCCGCAAACGCCGGATGCGCGATGATCCGTCGCAGAAAGTTGATGTTGGTCTTCAACCCGCCAATCGCAAATTCATCGAGCATGCTCAACAAACGCAGGCGCGCCTGTTCACGATCCTCGCCCCAGGCAATCAGCTTGCCGAGCATCGGGTCGTAGAACGGCGAAATCTCATCACCTTCCTCAACCCCGCTGTCCACTCGACGCCCAGGCCCTTCAGCCGACTCGCGATACAAATCCAGACGCCCGGTGGCCGGCAGAAAATCATTCGAAGGGTCTTCGGCATACAAGCGCACTTCAATCGCATGGCCATTGAGCGGCACCTGCTCCTGAGTGATCGGCAGCGCTTCACCCCGCGCCACACGAATCTGCCAGGCGACCAGATCCAGACCAGTGATCGCCTCGGTCACCGGGTGTTCAACTTGAAGGCGCGTGTTCATCTCCATAAAGAAGAATTCGCCACGCGCATCCAGCAGAAACTCCACCGTGCCGGCGCCGACATAACCGATCGCCTGCGCCGAACGTACAGCCGCTTCGCCCATCGCCCGCCGCAGTTCAGCGGACAGGCCCGGTGCTGGCGCCTCTTCGGCGACTTTCTGATGCCGCCGCTGAATCGAGCAATCACGCTCATTCAGGTACAGGCAATTGCCATGCTGATCGGCGAACACCTGAATTTCGACGTGACGCGGTTTCAGCAGATATTTCTCCACCAGCATCCGCGAATCGCCGAACGACGACTGCGCTTCACGCTGTGCGGAGGCGAGTGCTTCGGCGAGCTGGCCGACCTCTTCAACGACTTTCATGCCTTTGCCGCCGCCGCCGGCCGTAGCCTTAAGCAACACCGGATAACCGATGCGTTCGCAGGCAGCACGGAAGGTCTCGAGATCCTGCGCTTCTCCGTGATAACCCGGCACCAAAGGCACGCCGGCAGTTTCCATCAGCGCTTTGGCGGCCGATTTGCTGCCCATCGCGTCGATGGCCGAGGCCGGTGGGCCGAGGAAAATCAGCCCTGCCGCTTCAATCGCGCGGGCGAACCCGGCGTTCTCCGACAGAAAGCCATACCCCGGATGAATCGCCTGCGCGCCGCTGGCCTTGGCCGCGGCGATAAGTTTGTCGATTTGCAAATAACTGTCAGCCGCTTTGCTGCCACCGAGATCGACGCGGATATCCGCTTCACGGCTGTGCCGCGCCTCACGGTCGGTGGCGCTGTGCACGGCGACGGTGGTCAGGCCCAGCGCTTTGGCGGTGCGCATCACGCGGCATGCGATTTCGCCACGGTTGGCCACCAGCAGGGTGGTGAGAACGGGTGCGCTCATCAACGCGGCTCCTTGGTGGTGGTTTCGGCTTGCCAGCTCGGCGGACGTTTTTGCAGAAAGGCCCGCAGACCTTCCTGACCTTCCGGACTGACGCGGATGCGGGCGATGGCATTTTCGGTGTAGCGGCGCAGCGCCGGGGTCAGCGCGCCGTTGCCGACTTCACGCAACAAATCCTTGCTGGCGCGCATGGCAGCGGGGCTGTTGAGCAGCAGATTGTTGATCCACTGTTCGACCTGTTGCTCCAGTTCAGCGGCCGGATAGCTGTCGGACAACAAACCGATTTCCCGTGCCCGTTGACCGCCAAAACGTTCAGCGGTCAGCGCATAACGGCGCGCCGCGCGCTCGCCAATGGCTTGTACGACGAACGGGCTGATCACCGCTGGCGCCAGACCGATGCGCACTTCCGACAGGCAGAACTGCGCGTCATCGGCGCCGATCGCCATGTCGCAGCAACTAATCAAACCCAGCGCGCCACCGAATGCCGCGCCTTGCACCACGGCCACGGTGGGGATTTTCAGCTTGGCGAGGTTGTACATCAGCTCGGCGAGTTCGCGGGCGTCGTCGAGGTTGGTGTGGTAATCGAGCTCGGCCGATTGCTGCATCCACGCCAGATCGGCGCCGGCGCTGAAGTGCTTGCCACGGCCGCGCACCAGCAGGAAACGCAGGCTGGCTTCGCTGGCAACTTTGTCGAGGGCGAGGATCAGTTCGCGGATCATCTCGGCGTTGAACGCGTTGTTTTTCTCTGGGCGGTTGAGCCACAGCGTCGCGAAACCGCGTGGGTCGTTTTGCAGTTCGAGGGTGTTGAAGTCGCTCATATTCATCCGTCTCCACGGTTCTTGTAGGAGCAAGGCTTGCCCGCGAAAGTAGTCATTCCACCATTGATGTGACTGACACATCGCCTTCGCGGGCAAGCCTTGCTCCTACAGGATCGAATCACATCCGGAACACGCCGAAGCGGCTCGGTTCGATTGGCGCGTTCAGCGACGCGGACAAGGCCAGGGCCAGCACATCGCGGGTCTGCGCCGGGTCGATGACGCCGTCGTCCCACAGCCGTGCGCTGGAATAGTAGGGGTGACCCTGCTCTTCATACTGGTCGAGGATCGGTTGCTTGATCTCGGCTTCCTGCTCGGCACTGAAGCTTTGGCCACTGCGTTCAGCCTGCTCGCGTTTGACCTGCACCAACACGCCGGCCGCTTGTTCAGCGCCCATCACACCAATGCGCGCATTCGGCCACATCCACAGAAAACGCGGATCGTAAGCGCGGCCGCACATGCCGTAGTTACCGGCGCCGAAACTGCCGCCGATGATCACGGTGAATTTCGGCACCTTGGCGCAAGCCACGGCCGTCACCAGTTTCGCGCCGTGCTTGGCGATGCCACCGGCCTCGTATTTTTGACCGACCATGAAGCCGGTGATGTTCTGCAAAAACAGCAACGGAATGCCGCGCTGGCAGGCCAGTTCGATGAAGTGCGCGCCTTTCTGCGCGGCTTCGGCGAAGAGGATGCCGTTGTTCGCCAGAATCGCGATCGGGTAACCGTGCAGATGCGCAAAACCGCAGACCAGCGTGGCGCCGAACAGCGCTTTGAACTCATCGAACACCGAACCGTCGACCAGTCGTGCAATCACTTCGCGCACGTCGAACGGCTGCTTGGCGTCCGCCGAAACCACGCCGTACAACTCATCGCTGGCATACAGCGGCGCAATCGGTGCGCGCTGTTGCACTTCGCCGAGCTTGCGCCAGTTGAGGTTGGCAACGCTGCGGCGGGCGAGGGCGAGGGCGTGTTCGTCACTCTCGGCGTAGTGGTCGGCAACCCCGGAAATCTTGCAGTGCACATCGGCACCGCCGAGGTCTTCGGCGCTGACCACTTCACCGGTCGCGGCTTTCACTAGCGGCGGGCCAGCGAGGAAAATCGTCGCCTGATTGCGCACCATGATCGCTTCGTCGGCCATCGCCGGCACGTAAGCGCCGCCCGCAGTGCACGAGCCCATGACCACGGCGATTTGCGGAATACCCATCGCGCTCATGTTGGCCTGGTTGAAGAAGATCCGCCCGAAGTGCTCGCGATCCGGGAACACTTCGTCCTGACGCGGCAGGTTGGCGCCGCCGGAGTCGACCAGATAGATGCACGGCAGACGATTCTGCTGCGCGATGGTTTGTGCGCGCAGATGTTTTTTCACAGTCAGCGGGTAGTACGAGCCACCCTTAACCGTCGCGTCGTTGGCGACGATCATGCATTCGACGCCTTCGACCCGGCCGATCCCGGCAATCACACCGGCCGCCGGCACGTCTTCGCCATAGACGGCGTGGGCGGCCAGTTGGCTGATTTCCAGAAACGGAGAGCCCGGATCGAGCAAACGGTTGATGCGTTCACGCGGCAGCAATTTGCCGCGCGAGGTGTGACGCTCCTGAGCTTTCGCGCCACCACCCTGCGCCACTTGGGCGAGCAGGGTGTGCAGAGCGTCGACCTGTTTGAGCATCGCCGCGCTGTTGGCGGCGAACTCCGCTGAACGAGGATTGAGCTGTGTATGCAGAATCATGGCTTACTCCGTAAGCAGCTACGAGTTGCAAGCTTGGAGCGGCAAGTTAAAGCTGTTCTCTTGCAGCTTGAAACTTGCAGCTCGCAGCTGACGAAATTTATTTCGTTTCGTTGAAGAGTTCGCGACCGATCAGCATGCGACGGATCTCACTGGTGCCAGCGCCGATTTCGTACAGCTTGGCGTCGCGCAGCAGACGGCCCGCCGGGAATTCGTTGATGTAACCGTTACCGCCGAGAATCTGGATCGCGTCGAGGGCCATTTGCGTGGCGCGCTCAGCGGTATAAAGGATTACGCCGGCGGCGTCTTTACGCGTGGTTTCGCCACGTTCGCAAGCCTGCGCAACCGCGTAGAGATAAGCGCGGCTGGCGTTGAGTTGGGTGTACATGTCAGCGACTTTGCCTTGGATCAGCTGGAACTCGCCGATGCTTTGACCGAACTGCTTGCGGTCATGGATGTACGGCACGATCAGATCCATGCACGACTGCATGATCCCGGTCGGGCCGCCGGAGAGCACGACGCGCTCGTAATCGAGGCCGCTCATCAACACTTTCACACCACCGTTGAGCACGCCGAGGATGTTTTCTTCCGGCACTTCGACGTCATCGAAGAACAGCTCGCAAGTGTTGGAGCCGCGCATGCCGAGCTTGTCGAACTTGTTGCTGCGGCTGAAGCCTTTCCAGTCGCGTTCGACGATGAATGCGGTGATGCCGTGCGGGCCTTTTTCCAGATCGGTTTTGGCGTAGATCACGTAAGTGTTGGCGTCGGGGCCGTTGGTGATCCAGGTTTTGCTGCCGTTGAGGACGTAACGGTCGCCGCGTTTGTCGGCGCGCAATTTCATCGAGACCACGTCGGAACCGGCATTCGGTTCGCTCATCGCCAATGCGCCGACGTGCTCGCCGCTGATCAGTTTCGGCAGGTACTGGGTTTTCTGTTCGTGGTTACCGTTGCGATTGATCTGGTTGACGCAGAGGTTGGAATGCGCGCCGTAGGACAGCGCCACCGAGGCCGAGCCACGGCTGATTTCTTCCATCGCCACCACGTGTGCCAGGTAACCCAGACCCGCGCCGCCGTACTCTTCCGGCACGGTAATGCCGAGCAGGCCCATGTCACCGAATTTGCGCCACATGTCGGCGGGGAACAGGTTGTCGCTGTCGATCTGCGCCGCACGCGGGGCGATCTCCTTGGCGACAAAGGACTGAACCTGATCGCGCAGCATGTCGATGGTTTCACCGAGGGCAAAATTCAGGGATGGATAGCTCATGGGTCACCTTTTGGCTTTTTTGTAGGGTGGGGAGGGCGGTCACTCGGCTCTCACCTTTACGTTAACGTAAGCCTGTGACGAATGGCTGTCAATCACCCTTTACGTTAACGTCAACTTGAGCGAGAGTAGCGGCAGTTCAAGATTGAAAGCTGATTAGTTTTTGTAGGAGTGAGCCTGCTCGCGATCGCGTCGTGTCAGTCGACGTAAGTGTTGACTAATGGATCGAGATCGCGAGCAGGCTCACTCCTACAAGTGACCGTCGGCAACCCATAAATAAAGACAATAGGGGTCGTCATGGATCAACCCAGTGCAAACCCGCAGCGCAGCTACACCCGTGGCTCACAGGACAAAACCTTGCTGGCGATGACCATCGGGCAGAAGTTCGATCAGACCGTCGCGCAATATCCCGACGGCGAAGCGCTCGTCGTGCGCCATCAGCAGTTGCGCTACTCGTGGCGACAACTGGCCGATGCCGTCGACGTGCACGCCAGAGCGCTGCTCGCCCTGGGTTTACAGGCCGGCGATCGCCTCGGCATCTGGGCCCCGAACTGCGCTGAGTGGTGCATCACTCAGTTCGCCACGGCGAAAATCGGTGTGATCCTAGTCAACGTCAATCCGGCCTACCGCAGCTCCGAACTGGAATACGTGCTCAAACAATCCGGCTGCCAATGGCTGATCTGCGCCGGCGCGTTCAAGTCGTCGAACTACCACGGCATGTTGCAAGGATTGGTGTCAGAACTGGCCGAACAATCCATTGGCCAACTGCGCAGCGAGCGCCTGCCAGAATTGCGTGGGGTGATCAGTCTCGACGTGCAACCGCCATCAGGTTTCCTGCCGTGGTCGCAACTGACTGATATGGCCGCGAGCATCTCCCCGCAACAACTCAACGAACGCAGCGACAGCCTGCACTTCGATCAACCGGTAAACATTCAATACACCTCCGGCACCACCGGTTTCCCCAAAGGCGCGACCCTCAGCCACTACAACATCCTCAACAACGGCTACATGGTTGGCGAAAGCATCGGCCTGACCCCGCACGATCGCCTGGTGATCCCGGTGCCGCTGTATCACTGCTTCGGCATGGTCATGGGCAATCTCGGCTGCGTCACTCACGGCAGCACGATGATTTACCCCAACGATGCGTTCGATCCGTTGCTGACCCTGCAGACCGTCGCCGAAGAAAAAGCCACCGGCCTTTACGGCGTGCCGACCATGTTCATCGCCATGCTCGATCAGCCGCAACGCGCCGAATTCGATCTGTCGAGCCTGCGCACCGGGATCATGGCCGGCGCCACCTGCCCGATTGAAGTGATGCGCCGGGTCATCAGCGAGATGCACATGAGTGAAGTACAGATCGCTTACGGCATGACCGAAACCAGCCCGGTGTCGCTGCAAACCGGCCCCAACGATGAGCTGGAATTGCGCGTGACCACCGTCGGCCGCACCCAGCCGCAACTGGAAAGCAAGATCATCGACGAGGCCGGCAACCTCGTACCACGCGGCACCATCGGTGAACTGTGCACCCGTGGTTACAGCGTGATGCTCGGCTATTGGCAAAACCCGCAAGCCACCGCTGAAGCCATCGATGAAGCAGGCTGGATGCACACCGGCGACCTGGCGAGCATGAACGAAGAGGGTTACGTCAACATCGCCGGACGTAACAAGGACATGATCATTCGTGGCGGCGAGAACGTTTATCCGCGTGAGCTGGAAGAGTTTTTCTTCACCCATCCGGCGGTGGCGGACGTGCAGGTGATCGGCATTCCGTGCTCGCGTTACGGCGAGGAGATTGTCGCCTGGATCAAATTCCATCCCGGCCACAACGCCTCCGAGCTGGAGTTGCAAACCTGGTGTAAGGAACGCATCGCGCACTTCAAGACGCCACGGCACTTCAAATTCGTCGAAGAGTTTCCGATGACGGTGACGGGGAAGATCCAGAAATTCAGGATGCGCGAAATAAGCATCGAAGAACTAAAAATGGTGCGGTGAAGATCAAAAGATCGCAGCCTGCGGCAGCTCCTACAGGGGATCGGTGTAGGAGCTGCCGCAGGCTGCGATCTTTTAAAACCTGGAATTGCAGAAAGCACAAAGGGGAGCCGAGGCTCCCCTTTAATTTTGTCGTCGCGTGCTCTTTTTTATTATTGAGGGTCGGTCTGTTGTTGTTTTTGGCAACCGTGGCCCTTTACCGCTGTTTTTGGCGACCCCCATCCGAGGTCAAGAGCAAACGTATTTTTTTGAGCGCTGATCTGCTTTCTCGTTAAACGATCCAACCGATTCGGGAGCTACCTGAAGGTAGTTTTATTGTTCTCTGCCCGGTTGCGGGTCACTCCTGAGAGCACCCTGAAAAGCACACCTTCTCCAAAAAAATCTGTTAGCTGCGTCTCTGCCGTGTTGTTTTTGTTATGTCAGAGTCGGTACGTCTTATTTTTATTGGTTTGCTGCTTTTTATTCTTGTTATGCCATAGAGATAGCATTACGCGTGCCAACTTTTAAAAAGCCTTGTAAATCAATGGTTTGTGATTTTGTAGGATTTTTCAATCAAGCCAATCCAGACAATTTGTTTCCGTGTTACTCGCTTAAGCCCACATTCCGGACACAGCGGTAACACCATCCCCCCTCACTGTGCGCTGCGTGCCTTGGCCACGCGCGAACCGCTCGGGCGACCGAGCACCGCGCTGATCTGCTGACCCGCGGCAATCAAGGCGTCCAGGTCGATTCCGCTCTCGATGCCGAGGCCGTTGAGCAGGTACACCACGTCTTCGGTGGCAACGTTACCGCTCGCACCTTTTGCGTACGGGCAGCCGCCGAGGCCCGCGATAGAGCTGTCGAACACCGAAATGCCTTCGAGCAGACTGGCGTAGATGTTGGCCATCGCCTGACCGTAGGTGTCGTGGAAATGTCCGGCGAGTTTGTCCCGTGGCACCTGCGCCGAAACCACTTCAAACAAACGGCGAGTCGCGCCAGCGGTGCCGGTGCCGATGGTGTCACCCAGCGAAACCTCGTAGCAGCCCATCGCGTACAGCTCGCGCGCGACCATCGCCACTTGCTCCGGTGCGACCGTGCCTTCATACGGGCAACCGAGCACACAGGACACGTAACCGCGCACGGTTACACCGTGTTGCTTCGCCGCATCCATGATTGGGGCGAAACGCGCCAGGCTTTCGCTGATCGAGCAGTTGATGTTGCGCTGCGAGAAGGCTTCGGACGCGGCGGCGAACACCGCGACTTCCCTGACCCCGGCAGCGATCGCATCTTCAAAACCGCGCAGGTTCGGCGCCAGTGCGCCATAAGTCACGCCGGGTTTGCGCTGGATCTGCGCGAACACTTCAGCGGAACCGGCCATTTGCGGCACCCACTTGGGCGAAACGAAACTGCCGACTTCTATATAGCCAAGGCCGGCTGCGCTGAGCGCGTCGACCAGTTGCACCTTGTCGGCGACGCTGATCGGTTGGGCTTCGTTCTGCAGGCCATCGCGCGGGCCGACTTCGATCAGGCGTACTTGGGAGGGGAGGGACATGGCGGCTGACCTGCTCTTTTGAATTCGTGGAGATCCTTTGTAGGAGTGAGCCTGCTCGCGATAGCGGGGTGTCAGTCGAACAAATATTATCTGACACACCGCTATCGCGAGCAGGCTCACTCCTACAAGGGGATTTGTGTTGTCGGTTAGATCGCCTGCTGGCTCTTGAGGGTTTGTTCAAGCGCCTGCACGCAGCGCTCTTCAGCGGTATCAAGCTCCAGTTTCATCTGCTCGATATCCAGCAACTGCTGCTCCAGTTGCTCACGGCGCTCGGTGATTTTCGCCAGCATGCTGTTGAGCTGTTTGGTGTTACCGCTGGACGGGTCGTAGAGTTCGATCAGTTCGCGGCATTCGGCCAGCGAAAAACCGATGCGCTTGCCACGCAGGATCAGCTTCAGGCTGACCTTGTCGCGCGGCGAATAGATGCGTTCCTGGCCACGGCGCTCAGGGCTGAGCAGGCCTTGCTCTTCATAAAAGCGGATCGCCCGGGTGGTGATGTCCAGCTCGCGGGCGAGGTCGGAAATGCTGTAAGTCTGGCTGCTCATGGAAGCGCTCGGAAAAAGGTCTTGGCGCTAAGCTAATGGCAGGTTGACGTTTACGTCAAGCAAGAAAAAGATCGCAGCCTTCGGCAGCTCCTACAGTAAAACGCATTCCAAATGTAGGAGCTGCCGAAGGCTGCGATCTTTTGATCTTTCCTCAAACCACCTGCTTATCCAGCTTCTTCTCCTGCGCTGTCACCTGCTGGCACAACTCAATCATCTGCTCGCGCATCCAGCGATTCGCCGGATCCTGGTCAGTGCTTTCATGCCAATACAGATGCGTCTCCACTGGCGGCACATCATTCACCGGCAGATTAAACGCCTGCAGTTCATGCCGACGGGCAAAGCGTTCCGGCACGGTCATGACCATATCCGTCTGCTGCATCACCTGCGACGCCATCAAATAATGCTGCGAGCGCAGGGCGATCTTGCGCTGAATGCCCATTTTGCCCAGTGCCAGATCGACATAGCCCAGACCGCTGCGGCGGCTGGAAATATGGATATGGGTCAGCGACAAATAATCATCCAGCGACAGCTTTTCCTTGCCCGCCATCGGATGGCCCTTGCGCATCGCACACACATAACGGTCTTCCATCAGCTTGACGTGGCGCACCTGCGGGTCGGTGTTGAGCGGCGCGTCCACAGCGAAATCCAGACGCCCGGCCGCCAGTTCCTTGGTGGTCTCACGGCGTTTCGACAGAAAACTTTCGATAATCACGGTCGGCGCCAGACGGCGCAGGCGCTGAAACAGCGGCGGCAAAATCACTGCCTCGGTGAGGTCGGTCATGCTGATGCGGTAGGTCTTGACCGCTTGCGCCGGGTTGAAAATACGACTTTCCTGCACTGACACGCGCAGCAGCGACAGCGCGTTACGCACCGGGCCGATGATGTTCTGCGCCATCGGCGTCGGCACCATGCCCTGGGCGGTGCGCACGAAGAGCGGGTCGTTGAAGGTTTCGCGCAGCCGTGCCAGCGCGTTGGACACCGCCGGTTGGGTGATGCCGACAATCTGCCCGGCGCGGGTCAGGTTGGCTTCGGTGTAGATCGCGTCGAAGACGATGAAAAGGTTGAGGTCGACCTTGCTCAGATTCATAACGCGGCTTCTCTTGTTATTTAGTGCGGTGTTTGGGGGGCTGGCAATCAGCCGATCATATATCGGTGATGAATGTTTATACACGCCGAGAATAGGCTAGGTAAATTATCAGCGCTGTTCTAGCATCGATTGCATGACCTAAACAACCTCTGCTGAAGAACTGCCTTAACCATCGGGAGCTGCTCATGGATTTCGCTTATTCGCCCAAGGTGCAAGAACTGCGTGAGCGCGTAACCGCGTTCATGGACACTTACGTTTACCCGGCCGAAGCCGTGTTCGAGCGCCAGGTCGCCGAGGGCGATCGCTGGCAGCCGACGGCGATCATGGAAGAGCTCAAAGCCAAGGCCAAAGCCGAAGGCCTGTGGAATCTGTTTCTGCCGGAATCGGAACTGGGTGCCGGCCTGACCAACCTCGAATACGCGCCACTGGCGGAAATCATGGGCCGCTCGCTGCTCGGCCCGGAGCCGTTCAACTGCTCGGCACCGGACACCGGCAACATGGAAGTGCTGGTGCGTTACGCCAACGAAGAGCAAAAACAACGCTGGCTCGAACCGCTGCTGCGCGGCGAGATCCGCTCGGCGTTCGCCATGACCGAACCCGATGTTGCCTCCTCTGACGCCACCAACATGGCCGCCCGCGCCGTGCGTGATGGCGACGAGTGGGTGATCAACGGCAAAAAATGGTGGACGTCCGGTGCTTGCGATCCGCGCTGCAAGATTCTGATCTTCATGGGCCTGAGCAATCCCGATGCACCGCGCCACGCGCAGCACTCGATGATCCTCGTGCCAGTCGATACGCCGGGCGTGAAAATCGTTCGTCCGTTGCCAGTGTTCGGTTACGACGATGCGCCCCACGGTCACGCCGAAGTGCTGTTCGACAACGTACGTGTGCCGTACGAAAACGTATTGTTGGGTGAAGGACGCGGCTTTGAAATTGCCCAAGGTCGTCTTGGCCCAGGCCGGATTCACCACTGCATGCGTTCGGTCGGCATGGCTGAGCGTGCGCTGGAATTGATGTGCAAACGTTCGGTGAGCCGTACTGCTTTCGGCAAACCATTGGCACGCTTGGGCGGTAATATCGACAAGATCGCCGACTCGCGCATGGAGATCGACATGGCGCGCCTGCTGACGCTGAAAGCGGCGTACATGATGGACACCGTGGGTAACAAAATCGCGAAAAGCGAGATCGCGCAGATCAAGGTTGTTGCGCCGAACGTCGCGCTGCGCGTGATCGACCGGGCGATCCAGATGCATGGCGGGGCAGGGGTGTCGAACGATTTCCCGCTGGCTTATATGTATGCGATGCAACGGACATTGCGTCTGGCCGATGGCCCGGACGAAGTGCACCGTGCGGCGATTGGCAAGTTTGAGATCGGCAAATACGTGCCGAAGGAAATGCTGCGTAGCGAGCGCTGATCCAGCACTGCGTTATCGTTCTTCGCGAGCAGGCTCGCTCCCACAGGATCTGTGGCGTTCACACATTTAATGTGGGAGCGAGCCTGCTCGCGAAAGGGCCTGAACATTTGATCGTTCCCACGCTCTGCGTGGGAATGCATCCCGTGACGCTCCGCGTCACAGTGGACGCTGAGCGTCCATGGCGGAATTACCACGCGGAGCGTGGGAACGATTTGGCGGATATCAATACACCCAAACCTCAACCCGCCGATTCTTGATCCTTCCCTCATCCGCACTGTTGGTCGCCACCGGCATCTGCGCGCCAAACCCGCGCACCTCGCGCAACACCACGCCGCTCTTCACCAACTCCCGTCGCACCGCCATCGCCCGCAACTTCGACAGCAAATCCGCACGCGCCGGGTCGTCCTTTACATCACCAAACCCCACCAGCGTCACCGCACGATCGGTCTTGTCATGGCGCTTTATATAGTCGAACACCCGCGCCAGATCCTGACGCGCCTTGTTGTCCAGACTCGCGCTGCCTTCTTCAAAACGGAAATTCACTGTCAGACGTTGGGCGTGACGGCTGAGGGATTGATAACCCTCGGGCATCAGCGCATTCGGCGCGACCGTCATGGCGTGCACGGTCTGACTGATAAAACCGTTGCGCGCAACAATCTCCTGACCCTGACGACTTTGCGCAAACGCCACCAGCGCTTTTGCCCATGGATTGCTGCTGTCCGGCGGCAGATAAAAGAACAGTCGCCGAGACAGCGGATAGTCCTCGGTGGCGATCAGACTATTGAGCGGCAGCATCGATTGCGACGCGCCATCGGCAATCGCCACGGCTTTGGCCTGACGCACGTAAGGCAAACCGATAAATCCAATGCCCTGTGGATCACTACTCACCGCGTCGGACAATTCCTCGCTGGATTCGAAACGTTTCGCCGCGCTGCTCAGGGTTTTCCCACGACGACTGAGCACCAATTCCTTGAACGTGTCATAGGTGCCGGACTGATCATCCCGTGCATATAAATGAATCGCACCGCCGCGACCACCGAGGTCTTCCCAGCTTTTCACTTCTCCGGCGAAGATCCGCGCCAGTTGCTCGGTGTCGAGTTGCTGCAACGGGTTTTCGGGATGAAGGATGATCGCCAGGCCATCGATGGCGATGACTTGCTCGGCGGCAGAGCTTTTCAGATCGCCGAGGGATTGCAGACTTAGCAGCTCGCTGTCCTTGATTTCGCGGGAGGAGGCGGCGAGGTCGGCGCTGGCGTTTTTCAGGGCGGTGAAACCGGTGCTGGAGCCGTGAGCGGCGACGTCGATGAGCACGCGTTTGCCTTCAGCCGTCTGGCCAACAATGCGCAGTTCGTTAGCGGTGCCCGGGGTTTCGCGGTGGATCTTCAGCAGGCCTTGCTGTTGCAGCAGACCTTCGACCAATGCCGGGCCGAGTTCGGCGCCGATGGTGTTGGAACCCTGAATGCGCAACGCCGGCCCATCGTCGGGCACCGGCAAACCGGCGGCGGACACCGTCAGCCACGCACTCAAGAGAAAGACGCACAGAACACGCAGGGTCATGCCGGCACCGAATCAAGCCAAGGGGATTGCCGGGGAGATTAAGTCAGGCGCATGACCAAAAGATGACAGATCAAAAGATCGCAGCCTGCGGCAGCTCCTACAGGGGAACGCATTCCAATTGTAGGAGCTGCCGCAGGCTGCGATGTTTTGATTTTTAGCTCAATTCAAGCCAGATCGGCGCATGGTCGGACGGTTTTTCCATCCCGCGCAATTCATAATCCACGCCCGCCGCCTTCACTCGCGGCAGCAAACCATGCGACGCCAGAATCACATCAATGCGCAGCCCGCGCTTCGGCTCATCCTCAAAACCACGGCTGCGGTAATCGAACCAGCTGAACATGTCGGTCACGTCCGGGTTGAGGTGGCGATAGCTGTCGGTCAGGCCCCAGTTCTTCAGGCGCGCCATCCACTCGCGCTCTTCCGGCAGGAAGCTGCATTTGCCGGTTTTCAGCCAGCGCTTCATGTTGTCCGGGCCGATGCCGATGTCGCAGTCTTCCGGGGAAATGTTCACATCGCCCATCACCACGACCGGTTGTTCGTTGTGGAACTGGCTTTCCAGCAGTGCTTGCAGATCGCTGTAGAAACGCTGCTTGGCGGGGAATTTGGTCGGGTGGTCGCGGCTTTCGCCCTGTGGGAAATAGCCGTTCATGATCGTCACCGGCACGCCATTGGCGTCGGCGAAGGTGCCCCAGATAAAGCGGCGCTGGGCGTCTTCGTCGTCGGTGGCGAAACCCTTGTGAATGGCGATCGGTTCCTGACGCGACAACATCGCTACGCCGTAATGGCCTTTCTGCCCGTGGAAGTACACGTGGTAGCCGAGGGCGCGGACTTCTTCGAGCGGGAACTGGTCGTCGTGGACTTTGGTTTCCTGCAGGCCGATCACGTCCGGCTGGTGTTTTTCGATCAGCGCTGCCAGCTGATGCGGACGGGCGCGCAGTCCGTTGATGTTGAAGGAAACGATCTTCATGGTCGGCAGTCCTGGCAAAAGGGCGATGCTAGCTGACATGGGGGAGATGGGCCAGTGTGGGGTGGGAGAAATCATTTTTGGCTGTGGGATTTGTGGTGTCTGCAAAGGCGCCATCGCGAGCAGGCTCACTCCTACAGGGGAACTCATTCCAAATGTAGGAGTGAGCCTGCTCGCGATAGGGTCCGCCCGGTCGATGAAGATCCAAGCTTGGTCTATACCTGTGGGGAACTGTGCCAACGCCAAAAGGTTCGTACCAACAAGAGCGCCGCCATTTGACGCGCCCCGGGGAGAATCACTGTCATGCCTGAAACCCAGACCGCCATCGCCGACATTCATATGCTCGACCGCGGTTATTCCCGCGAAGCCCGATCGCTGCTTTACCAAGCCTATCGCCACGAACCGACCTTCGGCTACCTGTTCGAAGCCGAACGCCCAGGCTACGAACAACGCGTTCGCGCCACCGTGCGTGAATTGGTCAAACAGCATTTCCTCCAGGATTTGCCCGCCATCGGCCTGTTGGTCAACGACCGCTTGATCGGCATCGCTCTGATCGCGCCACCGCAACGACGCCTGGGCATCACCGAAAGTTGGGCCTGGCGCCTGCGCATGGTGCTCAGCACCGGTTTCCGCTGCACCCGCCGCTATCTCGAATACCACGACGCCGTTTCCGCCTGCGTGCCGACCGAGTCAGTGCACATGCTGCCGCTGCTGGGCATTCATCCGCAGTTCCAGGGCAAACACTTTGGCGAGCAACTGCTGACCGCCGTGCACAACTGGTGCGCCGTCGATGAAACGTCGCAAGGCGTGGTGCTCGACACCGGCAATCCACGTTATCTGGAATTCTATAAAAGGCAGGGTTACGAGGAGATCGGCGAGGTTGCCGTCGGCCCGGTGCGAGAACACGTATTTTTCCACGCCAATCCACAAGTGTTACAAACGGCGACTGCTTAAGCGTCGAACTTTTCGAGACAAGTCTTGATCTATCACGCTCCCAAGCTCGTGATAGCATCCGCGCCTATGAAGTTTCCAGGAAGATTTACCAGTGGCGTGCTCATGCTGTTATCCAGCTGCGCGGCGCTGGCGCAAAGTGAATTGGATGTGCGGATCAAACCGTCCAACGATGAACTGAAGGCCAATATAGAAGGCTATATCGGCAGCCTCGGTGACCGTGACGAAGAAGCCTTGCTGCGCTTCAGTCGCGGTGCCGAAGAGCAGGCGCGCAAAGCGGCCCAGGCGTTGGGCTACTACCAGCCGCAGATTGAAAGTGACGTGAAGGGCGGCGAAAAACCGCGCCTGGTGCTGAACATCGATCCCGGCGAACCGATTCGTCTGCGCAACGTCACCATCCGTGTCGACGGCCCGGCTGCCTCCCTCAAATCCTTTCGTGTACCGAAAAGCGACGTGCTCAAGTCCGGCGCGGTGCTCAATCATGGGCGTTATGAAGACGCCAAAAGAATTATTCAGAATCAGGCTTCACGCTTCGGCTTCTTTAGCGGCCACTTCACCAGCCAAAAACTCTTGGTCGACCCGCGCGCGGGTGTCGCCGATGTTGAGTTGATCTACGACAGCGGCCCGCGTTACGCGCTGGGCCGCGTCAAATTCGAAGGCGACACGCCGTTCGACGAAGACCTGCTGCAACGCATGGTGCCGTTCAAGGAAGGCGAGCCGTACGACTCGGAGCTGATCGCCGAACTCAACCGCGACCTGCAATCGAGCGGCTATTTCGAAGGCGTGCGCGTCGATGCCGCACCGACTGCCGCGAAGAATGATGTGATCCCGGTCGACGTCAAACTCGACACGCGCAAACCGCGCACCATGGGCCTCGGCCTCGGTTACTCGACCGACGTCGGCCCACGTATCAAAGCCAACTGGACGCGCCACTGGGTCAACCCGCAGGGCGACAGTTATGGCTGGGAGGCCGAACTCTCGGCGCCACGGCAAAACGTCGGGCTGTTCTACGACATCCCGCTCGACCCGCCACTGACCGACAAACTTCGCTGGGCCGGCGGTTATCAATTTGAAGACATCGACGGTTCCGACACGCTGAGCAAACTGCTGACCTTCGGCCCGGAATGGCACAGCAAATTGCCGAGCGGCTGGCAGCGGGTGATCTCGCTGAAATGGCAGCGCGAAGAGTACGAACTCGGTGACGACTCAGGCCTGAGTACTTTGCTGATGCCCGGCATCAGCTACTCGTACCTGAAAAGCGACAACCGCATCGACCCGCACAACGGCTATCGCCTGAGCTTCGAAAGCAAAGTGGCGAAGGAAGGCCTCGGTTCCGATAACAACCTTCTATATGGCACCGCGCTGGTCAAAGGCCTGACCACGGTGTTCGACAAACACCGCTTGCTTGGTCGCGTGCAGGTCGGCGGTAGCGCCACCAACGGCTATAAATCGGTGCCGCCATCGCTGCGCTTCTTCGCCGGTGGCGATCAGAGCGTGCGCGGTTACGACTACCAGAGCCTGTCTCCGGAAAACTCCGAGGGCGATCGCATCGGTGGCCGTTACATGGTCGCCGGCAGCGTCGAGTATCAGTACTCGATCGCGGAAAAATGGCGGGTCGCGACCTTCGTCGATCAGGGCAACTCTTTCAATAAACTCGAACTGCCGAACCTCAAGACCGGGGTCGGTATTGGTGTGCGCTGGGTCTCGCCGGTCGGGCCGATCCGCCTCGATCTGGCCCATGCACTCGACGACGATGGCGGCATCCGGCTGCACTTTTCCATGGGGCCTGAGCTGTGAAGCGTGGTTTGAAAATAACGGCACTGGCGCTGTTCGCGTTGGTGTTGTTGATTGTATTGAGCGTCGCCACGGTGCTCGGCACGCAGGCCGGCAGCCGTTGGGTGTTGGGTCTGGTGCCGGGCCTCAGCGTCGAGAATTTTCAGGGTCGCCTCGGCGGTCAGTGGAGCGCCGATCATCTGCTCTGGCAGCAAGACACCAGCCGCGTCGAGCTGAACAAGGCGATCTTCGCCTGGTCGCCGCTGTGCCTGACGCGCATGACGTTGTGCATCGAACAGCTCAAGGCTGATCAGGTCGTCCTGCAATTTCCGCCGAGTGAAGAAACCACTGAAAGCGGCCCGATCAAACTGCCGGATTTGCAATTGCCGGTGGCCATCGAACTGGGCGACGTGCAGGTCGGCAGTCTGCTGTTTAACGGCAGCGAGCAACTGAAAGGTTTGCAACTGGCGGCGCACTGGACGGCGCAGGGCATGCAGATTGAAAGCATCAAATTGCAGCGCGACGACCTCAGCCTGAACCTGTCCGGCACCCTCGCGCCGAGCGGTAACTGGCCGCTGAACATCGCCGGTGACCTGACGTTGCCATCGCCGGATAAGGGCCCATGGACGCTGGCGCTAAAAATCGACGGCGACCTGCTGAAAACCCTCAACCTGCACGCCGACAGTCGTGGCTACCTCGACGGCCAATTGAACGGCGAGTTGCAACCGCTGGTGGAAAACCTGCCTGCCAAGCTGCGTATCACCAGTGACGCGTTCAAACCGAGCGCCGATCTGCCAGACACCCTGCAACTTAATCAACTGCTGCTGACCGCCGAAGGCGACCTGAAAAACGGTTACCAGTTAAACGGCAACGCTGCGCTGCCCGCCGATAAAGGCCCGGTCGCGTTGTTGCTGAAAGGCAAAGTTGACGCCAGTGGCGCGCAAATCGCCGGCCTCGACCTGAGTGCCAACGACAAGCAAAGCCTCAAACTCACCGGCAGCGTTGACTGGAGCAAAGGCCTCACGGCGCAAGCCAACATCAATTGGCAGGATTTCCCGTGGCACCGGCTCTATAACGAAATCGACGAGCCGCAAGTCGCTTTGCGTACCTTCACTGGCGAAGTCTCCTACACCGACGGTCAATACCTCGGCAACTTCGCCGCCGCACTGGATGGCCCGGCGGGCGCGTTCACTCTGAGCAGTCCGTTCAGCGGCAACCTCAAGCAGATCGCTTTGCCGCAATTGAAAATGGAAGCGGGGCAGGGCAAGGCTGAAGGGCACGTCAACGTGCAGTTCGCCGACGGCATCGCCTGGGACACGGCGCTCGATCTCTCGGCGCTGAACCCGGCGTACTGGGTTGCCGAATTACCGGGCACCTTGGCCGGGCCGCTGAAAAGCAAAGGCGAGATGAAAAACGAACGCCTGAGCCTTACCGCTGACCTCGACCTCAAAGGCAAACTGCGTGGGCAACCGGCGATCCTGCAAGCCAAGGCCGACGGCGCTGGCGAACAGTGGAACCTGAACGCCCTGCAAATTCGCCTCGGCGACAACAGCATCAACGGCAAGGGCAGTCTGCAACAGAAACTCACCGGACAGATCGACATCAAACTGGCGCGTCTGGCTCAGCTTTGGCCAGAACTGCGCGGGCAGATTAATGGCCGCGTCGACGTCGCCGGCACGCTGAAAGCCCCGCAGGGCAAACTCGGTCTGCAAGGTTCACAACTGGCGTTCCAGGATAATCGCCTGCAAAGCCTCAACCTCGACGCCACCCTCGACAGTGCGCAACGGGCGAAAATCGACCTCAAGGGCAGTGGCATTCAGGCCGGTGATACGTCTTTGGGCACGCTGACCGCCAGCGCTCAAGGCGACATCAAGAGCCAGAAACTCAGCCTCGACCTGCTTGGGCCGAAGTTGAAACTGGCCCTCGGTCTCGACGGCAATCTGGATAAGGGCAACTGGCGCGGCCGTTTGGCCAGCGGTGATATTCAGGCCGGTGGCCAGGACTGGAAGCTGCAAAACCCGGCCAAACTCGAGCGTCTGGCTGACGGGAAAATCAACTTCGGCGCGCATTGCTGGCTGTCCGGCGGCGCGAGCCTGTGCGGCGAAGATCAGCGGCTGATGCCTGAGCCGAAACTGCGCTACCACCTCAAGCAGTTCCCGATTGAAAGCCTCGCGCAATGGTTGCCAAAAGACTTCGCCTGGCAGGGCAAGCTCAACGCCGATCTGCAACTGGACTTGCCGGCGAGCGGCCCGAACGGTGTGATCAGCGTCGATGCCAGCGGCGGCACTTTGCGCATGAAAGAAAAGGATCAGTGGCTGGACTTCCCGTACCAGACGCTCAAGCTCACCAGCAAACTCACGCCGAAGCGCGTCGACACGGTCCTCAACTTCGTCGGCGGCAAGCTCGGCGAACTGATGGTGCAGGCGCAGCTCAATCCGTTGCCGAAAAACAAACCGCTGAGCGGCTCGTTCCGCCTCACCGGTCTGGATCTGTCGGTGGCGCGGCCGTTTGTGCCGATGGTCGAGAAACTCACCGGGCGCCTGAACGGCAGCGGCACGATTTCCGGTGGCCTGCTGGCGCCGCTGGTCAACGGCACGGTGCAACTCAGTGACGGCGAAGTGTCCGGCGCCGAGCTGCCGATGGAGCTGCAGGATCTGCAACTCACCGCATTGATCGCCGGTGAATCGGTGCGTCTGGACGGCGGCTGGAAAAGCGGCAAGAGCGGGCAGGGCAGCTTGAACGGTAACGTCGCCTGGGGGCAGGCGCTGGTGGTCGATCTGGCGTTGAAAGGCACGCAGTTGCCGGTCACCGTCGAACCGTACGCCAAGCTTGAAATGGCGCCGGATCTGAAAATTTCCATGGCCGGCGATGAGCTGAAAATCGCCGGTAAAGTGCGGGTGCCGAAAGGCGAAATCACCGTGCGTGAACTGCCGCCATCGACGGTGAAAGTCTCTGACGACACGATCATCGTCGGCGCGCAGACCGAAGAGGGTAAACCGCCGATGGCCATGAAAATGGACATCGACGTGGAGGTTGGCGACGACAAACTCGCCTTCGCCGGATTTGGCCTGACCGCTAATGTGCAGGGGCATGTGCACATCGGCGACAACATGGACACCCGTGGCGAGCTGTGGCTCAACGATGGCAAATACAGTGCTTACGGTCAGCGCTTGTCTGTGCGGCGTGCGCGCCTGCTGTTCGCCGGGCCCATCGATCAGCCGTATCTGGACATCGAAGCGATTCGCCAGACCGACGACGTGATCGCCGGTATTCGCCTGAGCGGCAGCGCCGAACAGCCGACCACGCAGATCTTCTCCGAACCGGCGATGAGCCAGGAGCAGGCGCTGTCCTATCTGGTACTCGGCCGTCCGCTGAGCACCAACGGCGAAGACAACAACATGCTCGCGCAAGCGGCGTTGGGGTTGGGCTTGATGGGCAGCGCCGGGGTGACCAGCAGCCTGGCCAAGGATCTCGGGATTCAGGACTTCCAGCTCGACACGGCGGGCAGCGGCGATGCCACCAGCGTGGTGGCCAGCGGCAACATTACCGAGAAGCTCAGTTTGCGTTATGGCGTTGGCGTGTTTGAACCGGCCAGCACCATCGCCTTGCGCTACAAGCTGAGCAAAAAGGTCTACGTCGAAGCGGCGAGTGGCGTCGCGAGTTCGCTGGATATCTTCTACAAGCGCGATTTCTAGAACGCGCTCCCTCCTAGACCGAGTCGCTTCCTTCGCGAGCAGGCTCGCTCCCACAGGGGATCTCCAACAGACGCAAAATTTGCATCGAACGGAGATCCAGTGTGGGAGCGGGCTTGCTCGCGAAGGCGTCCGCGCGGGCAGCACAAAAACCAAGCCGCGAGTTCGCTGGATATCTTCTACAAGCGCGATTTCTAACCGAGCTCCCTCCAAAACCGAGTCGCACCCTTCGCGAGCAAGCCCGCTCCCACAGGGGATCTCCAACAGACGCAAAATTTGCATCGAACGGAGATCCAGTGTGGGAGCGGGCTTGCTCGCGAAGGCGTCCGCGCAGGCAGCACAAAGACCAAGCCATATCTTCTACAAGCGCGATTTCTAGACCGCGCTCCCTCCTAAACCGAGTCGTACCCTTCGCGAGCAAGCCCGCTCCCACAGGGGATCTCCAACAGACGCAAAATTTGCATCGAACTGAGATCCAGTGTGGGAGCGGGCTTGCTCGCGAAGGCGTCCGCGCAGGCAGCACAAAGACCAAGCCATATCTTCTACAAGCGCGATTTCTAGACCGCGCTTCCTCCTAAACCGAGTTGTACCCTTCGCGAGCAAGCCCGCTCCCACACTGGGTCTCCAACAGACGCAAAATTTGCATCGAACGGAGATCCAGTGTGGGAGCGGGCTTGCTCGCGAAGGCGTCCGCACGGGGCAACACAAAAACCAAGCCCACTGGTCAACTAATTGCTAAGCAACCTAACTATTGCGTTGACATTCGCTGCCTAGGCAGTAACATCTCGACATACATTCACTGCCTAGGCAGTTATTAGGTGAGCAAATGAAGCATTTCACCCCGGACGAATTCAAACACTGCCATCTCGGCCTGTTGCTTGGCCGTGCTGCGCTGCTCAAAGACCGGATCATCGACACCCACATGGAACCCCACGGCATCACCGCCGCGCAGTTCAAGGTGTTGATCATCATGGCCCAGTACGGCGTCGATACCCCGGCCGAACTGTGCCGGCATCTGTCGCTCGACAGCGGTTCGATGACGCGCATGCTCGATCGTCTGGAGCAGAAAGGTTTTCTGGCTCGCCAACGCAGCGAAGGCGACCGCCGTCAGGTGCAACTGACCCTGACCGAGCAAGGCCAGTTACTGGCCGATCGCCTGCCGCACATCGGCGCCAACGCGATGAATGAACTGGCGGGCGCCGTCACTCCGGACGAGTTGAAGACCCTGGAATACATCCTCAAGAAAATCCTGCTGGCAGCCGGTGACCCGATCACTCTCCAGCGGTTAGGTGAACACAATGAGCGGTAAAACCTTGCGCAGCAGCCTGACGCTGGTGCTGTCGGCGATGATCCTCGCCGGTTGCGCCAACTACAGCGGCCTCGACACTCAAGGCCAAAACCTTGATGCGAAAAGCCTGAAAGTCGGCCAATCCCTCAACGGCGTGACCCTGTCGCCAGCCGCATGGCCGAAAAGCGATTGGTGGACCAGCCTCGGCGATCCGCAACTCGACGGCTTGATCCGCGAAGCCCTGCACGACAGCCCGGACATGCAGATCGCCGCAGCGCGCGCCCACCAGGCCAGCGCCGCCGCCTATGCCGCCGATGCCGAACGCTATCCGACCCTCGACGCCAGCGCCGGCATCAGCCGTTCGCGCCTGGCCAAGGATCAGGATCCGCTGGGGCAGGGCGATGCCTACGCCACCGTACGTAACGTCAGCGCCGGCTTCAACTACAACTTCGACCTGTGGGGCGGCCAGCGTGATGCCTGGGAAGCTGCACTCGGTCAGGCCCGCGCCGCCGAAGTCGATCGTCAGGCGGCACAGCTGACCCTCGCTGCCGACGTCGCTCGCGCTTACAGCGATCTCGGTCAGGCGCACATCGTTTATGACCTGTCCAACGATGACCTCAAACGCACCAAACAAATGCTCGACCTGAGCCAGCGTCGCTTGAGTGCGGGGATCGACAGCCAGTATCAATACCAACAAACGCAAAGTCTGGAAGCCACGTCTGAGGCCAACCTGATCGACGCGGAAAAACGCCTGAACAGCGCCAAAATTGCGCTGGCCGTGCTGCTCGGCAAAGGCCCGGATCGCGGCAATGAAATTGCCCGGCCGAAAGTCCTGCAAGCCAGCGCCGTCGCGGTGCCGTCGGTATTGCCGGCCGAGCTGCTCGGTCGTCGTCCGGATCTGGTCGCCGCACGTTGGCGCGTAGAAGCCGCGAGCAAAGACATCGACTCGGCGAAAACCCGCTTCTATCCCAACTTGAACCTGTCGGCCTCGGCCGGTGCCGAATCTTTGTTGGGTGACGCGATGTTTGGTTCGGCCAGTCGATTCTTCAACATTGCCCCGACCATTTCGGTGCCGATCTTCGACGGCGGACGCCTGCGCGCCAACCTCGACGCGCGCGACGCCGATTACGATCTGGCAGTGGCGCAGTACAACAAAAATCTGGTGCAAGCACTGGGCGATGTCAGCGACACGATCAACCAGTTGCGTGATATCGGCCGGCAGATCGGCGCGCAGCAACACGCCACCGAGATTGCTCAGGATTCTTACAACACCGTCGTCCAGCGTTACGGTTCCGGCATCGGCAACTACCTGGACGTGCTGACCGCGCAGTCCACGCTGCTGCAGGCGCAGCAGCAGCTGGCCGACCTGCAGTCGCAGCAGGTGCTGTCCTCGGTGCGCCTGAGCCAGGCGCTGG
>Ga0160457_1000156_pt1 | contig 68098 bp, 59 predicted proteins | sample HID1972M_E6MG_FD_108242 | JGI IMG/M metagenome (GOLD analysis project Ga0160457, IMG submission 108242) | Enriched pill bug-associated microbial communities from UW Madison campus, WI, USA - HID1972M_E6 MG | ecosystem: Host-associated > Arthropoda: Insects > Digestive system > Unclassified ... | reverse complement strand
GAAGCGCTGAGCGCGATGATCCGGCTGCTGCGCGACGAGCACGATCTGACCGTGGTGCTGATCGAACACGACATGGGCATGGTAATGAGTATTTCCGACCACATCGTGGTGCTGGATCACGGCATCGTCATCGCCGAAGGCGGGCCTGAAGCGATTCGAAATGATCCGAAAGTGATTGCCGCGTATCTCGGCGCTGACGAAGAGGAACTGGTATGACGCAACCGATCCTCGAACTCAAAAACCTCGACGTGTTCTACGGACCGATCCAGGCGCTCAAAGGTGTTTCGCTGCAGATCAACGAGGGGGAAACCGTCAGCCTGATCGGCTCCAACGGTGCCGGCAAGTCGACATTGTTGATGTCGATCTTCGGCCAGCCAAGGGCAGCTGGCGGGCAGATCATTTATCAAGGCGTCGACATCACCCAGAAGTCCTCGCACTACATCGCTTCCAATGGCATCGCGCAGTCGCCGGAAGGACGGCGGGTGTTCCCTGACATGACCGTCGAGGAAAACCTGTTGATGGGCACCATCCCGATTGGCGACAAGTACGCCAAAGAGGACATGCAGCGCATGTTCGCGCTGTTCCCGCGACTGGAAGAGCGGCGGACGCAGCGGGCGATGACCATGTCCGGTGGTGAGCAACAGATGCTCGCGATTGCCCGGGCGTTGATGAGCAGGCCGAAGTTGTTGCTGCTCGATGAACCGAGCCTGGGCCTGGCGCCGATCGTGGTGAAGCAGATTTTCGCGACCCTGCGGGAATTGGCGAAAACCGGGATGACGATTTTCCTGGTCGAGCAGAACGCCAACCATGCGCTGAAGCTGTCGGATCGGGCGTATGTGATGGTCAACGGCGAGATTCGCCTGACCGGTACCGGTAAAGAGTTGCTGGTGAATGAGGAGGTGCGTAACGCCTATCTGGGCGGGCACTGATTCTTCGCACGTTATGCACAGCCCCGGCGACGCAAGTCCCGGGGCTTCTTATTACCCACAATTCCCTGTAGGAGCTGCCGCAGGCTGCGATCTTTTGATCTTGAAAAACAACATCAAAAGATCGCAGCCTGCGGCAGCTCCTACAGGGAAAACGATTGTTCCGTCAAATTGTGGAAAACAAATCCGGCAAGCTGCCAAAGCGCGACATAAAGACGCTGCAAATGGCTGTTTTTCCACGGTTTTGACTTGTCCCCGTTTGCTGTGGAACTGGCTGTGAATAACGTGGGTGTATCTGGCTGCAGGCCTTGTAAGCCGTGCCTTGTAAGGGTGTGGTTGTTTTTTGATCAGACGCTTTTGCCTGAGCGAGAGGCGCCAATGTCAACCTTTTTATAAGGCTGCTAACGCAGTCGATATGCAGTGCGCCTGCCTGTGGATAAGTCTGTGATTAAACTCTGGAAAGACCTCGCTAAGCACCGTAATTGCTGGCCTCGCGCAATCACTGTGTCGACCGCTTGGTCGTGCAAAATGCCATGTCCCGCACATCTGCCGCTTCAGGGTCAAGCAAAAAACTTTCTATTTCCCCCGCAAAGCCTTGTACGGCGCGGCTTTGCGCGTTTCCACTTGCCCCCGGAAACTGTGGAAGGGACTGTGGATAACATGCGCGCACATGGCTACAGGCCACGCCCTGTATAGCGCTGCCGCGGTTGATCATTTTTTGAGCTGAATCCGTCCGTGTAGGAGCTGCCGAAGGCTGCGATCTTTTGATTCTGGTTTTTAAGATCAAAAGATCGCAGCCTCGTTGCACTCATCAGCTCCTACACATGGGTGGGTGTTGCCCGTGAGTGCGGGGCCGGGCATGCTGCTGGCTAATTTCTATTCCAAGGGCTGCCTCGGTGGCCGAAGCAAGGAGAACACGATGTCCAACACCCTGTTTATCACCGGCGCGACGTCCGGTTTTGGTGAAGCCTGCGCCCGCCGTTTTGCCGAGGCTGGCTGGAAACTGGTGCTGACCGGTCGTCGTGAAGAACGCCTTAATGCACTGTGCGCCGAATTGTCGAAGCAGACCGAAGTGCACGGTCTGGTGCTCGACGTGCGTGATCGCAAGGCGATGGAGGAGGCGATTGCCAATCTGCCGCCGTCGTTCGCCAAGCTGCGTGGCCTGATCAACAACGCCGGTCTGGCGCTGGGCGTGGATCCTGCGCCGAAGTGCGATCTGGACGATTGGGACACCATGGTCGACACCAACGTCAAAGGCCTGATGTACGCCACGCGTTTGCTGCTGCCGCGTTTGATCGCCCATGGCCGTGGCGCCGGCATCGTTAACCTCGGTTCGATTGCTGGTAACTACCCGTACCCGGGCAGCCATATCTACGGCGCGACCAAGGCGTTCGTTAAGCAGTTTTCGTTGAACCTGCGTTGCGACTTGCAGGGCACCGGCGTGCGCGTCAGCAACATCGAGCCGGGTCTGTGCGAGAGCGAGTTCTCGCTGGTGCGTTTTGCCGGCGATCAGGAGCGTTACAACGCGACATACGCCGGTGCCGAGCCGATCCAGCCGCAGGACATCGCCGAAACGATTTTCTGGGTGATGAATACGCCGGCGCACATCAACATCAACAGCCTGGAATTGATGCCGGTGAGCCAGACCTGGGCTGGCTTTGCGATTGAGCGTAACAAGGCCTAAGACCGCGTTATCGTTCTTCGCGAGCAAGCCCACTCCCACATTTTGAAATGTATTTCCCTGTGGGAGCGGGCTTGCTCGCGAAGAGGCCAGAACAGGCAGTACAAGGCTTTGAGGTAAACTCCCCTCGCAACAACCCAACCGCACCCCGCGGTTTTCAAGGTTTTTCGAGGAGTCAAAGTGAGTAACCGAGGTGAGCAGTCGCTGCTCAAACAATCGACCATTCTGATGTTCGCCGTGGCGATCGCCGGGATCGTCACCGGTTTTGTTTCTGGTTCGCAATCCATCCTTTTTGATGGTTTTTTCTCGCTGATCGCTACCTTCATCAAAGTCCTGATGCTGATCACCGCCAAGTTGATCGCCAAGGAAAGCAATCACCGCTTCCAGTTCGGTTTCTGGCATCTGGAGCCGATGGTGCTGCTGATCGAAGGCAGTTTCCTGCTGTTGATCGCGATCTATGCGTTTCTCAACGGTGTGTTTGGCATCATCAACGGCGGTCGTGAGATCGAGTTGGGGCTGGTGATCATTTACGCCGCGGTGTTTACCGTGGTCGAGTTCGCCTATTTCTTCTACGTCCGGCACCGTAACCGTAAGCTCAAATCGACCCTGATCCAGTTCGACAACATCAGCTGGCTGGTGGACGCGATGCTGTCCGTAGGCCTGTTGATCAGTTTCCTCGCGGCACTGCTGCTCAAATCCCAGGGTTATGGGCAGTGGGCGGTGTATGTCGACCCGCTGATCCTGATCGTGCTGGCGCTGACCATGTTGCCGCCGGCGTTCAAGATTCTTGGGCCGGCGTTACGCGATGTATTGGGCATCGCCCCGGACACGCTGGATGATCAGGTGCGTCAGGTGATGGAAGAGGCGAAGGCTGAGCATGGTTTCGACGATTATGTGTCGTACGTGCAGAAGCACGGGCGGGCGCGGTTTATCGAGATTCATGTGGTGTTGCCGGCGGACTATGCGCTGAGCCATGTCGGGCAATTGGATGCATTGCGCGAGGAGATTTCGGCGAAGCTGGGCAAGCCGGATGCGGCGCGGTGGCTGACTATCAGCTTTACCGGCGACAAGAAGTGGATTGCCTGATGTAACCCTGATTGCTGTTGAGAACAGATTTGTGATGCAGGGGATTTAGGTAGAGAAGGGATTTACTGTAGAGAAGGGATTTATTGTGGCTAGGGGATTTATTGTGGCGAGGGGATTTATCCCCGTTGGGCTGCGCAGCGGCCCCGCTTTTTATCAGGGCCGCTTCGCGCCCCAACGGGGATAAATCCCCTCGCCACAGTAGATCTCCTCAGCACATTGGACTACGTTTGCCATGAGATCAGCGCAAATATTCAGCCAGGCCGCTATAGCAAGTCGCAAGGTGATACGGCGTAGTCGAAGGCATGTCCTTGCGACTCACCTCACCCAGCTCATCCCGGCACTCATGCCAGCCACCGGCATGCAGAAACCGCTGCTGCAACGCCTGCAACTGACGCAACACCACCGCCTCGCTGCCCTGACGCAAGGTCAGCGCGCGCAAATATTCCGCCTGCGCCCAGATTCGTTGAGTCGCATCCTTCGGCTGCCCATCCTGCCGCAGATCGAGCATCGCTCGCACCGCGCCTGACGGCTGTTCCACGCCATGCTGCTCAGTAAACGCAAACGCCCGATCCAGCGCCGCGTGCAGTTTCGAGCCGCGCAGCAACGGCGACGACTCGAGCAGGAAATACCATTCGAACTGATGCCCCGGCTCGTACCAGTTATCCACAGCCCCCAGCGGTTTCTCCATCAACACGCCATGTTGCGGATCGACGAAGCGCTTGTGCATGGCTGTGCATAACTCCAGCAACGCGGTTTGGGTCTGGGCATCTTCGCGAACGGCGAGCGTGGCGAGGAAGGCTTCGGCCAGGTGCATCAACGGGTTTTGCAAAGGGCCGGTTTCCAGGGTGATCCAGTCGCGATTCAGGCACGCCTCGTACAAGCCATCACCGGTGGCAAAGCGCCGGCCAATGATTTCCAGCGCCGCATTCAACGTCGACTCGACCAGCGGATCGCCGGATTTGCCCCAGTAGTGCGCGCAGGCAAAAAGGATGAAGGCGTGGGTGTAGAGATCCTTGCGCTGATCCAGCGGCTTGCCTTGCGCATCGATGCTGTAGAACCAGCCGCCGTGGTCGGCGTCGTGGAAGTGCCGTTGCAACGAGCGGAACAGCGCCGCCGCGCGAACGTCAGCGTTATCCACAACCCCAATCAGACTGGAAAACAGATACAACTGCCGCGCGCACGCCATCGCGCGATAGCGTTGCGGTGGCAAGGGTTGATGCGCGGCGTCCAGCGCCTCGTACGGCAGCGCCATGTCGGCGTTCCAGCCCGGGCCTTGCCAGAGGGGCACGATCACGTTGACGAAGTGCTGTTGCACAGCGCCGAACAGGGCGGTCAATTCAGGCAGGGAGGTGGAGCGGGAAGCGTGGGGCATGGGCGGGCGTCGTCACGGGCTGGGGCGATTGCGCGACATGGTAGCAGAGAGCACTGCTTGAGAGAGACGGTGTCTGTCAGGCCGCCTTCGCGAGCAAGCCCGCTCCCACAGGTTTTGTATACGGCACAAATCCAATGTGGGGGCGGGCTTGCTCGCGAAGAGGCCAGCGCAGGCGCTAAAAAATCAGCCTGCCAACAACCAGGCCCCAGTCACCGCCGAAGCCGCGCCTGCAACGCGCACCAACGGCGCCGCAGCCTGAGGCAGAAAACGCACCACGGCATAACCCGCCGCATGCAGCACCGCCGTAGCGGCGACGAAGCCAGCCGCATACGCCCAAGGACTACTCATATCCGGCAATTCCAAGCCATGCGCGACACCATGGAACAACGCAAACACCGCCGTCGCTACCACCGCCATCACCAACGGCGGACGCACCGCCAATGCCACCGCCAGACCCAGCGCCAACACCGACGCGGCAATCCCGCTTTCCAGCGCCGGCAGTTCCAGCCCTTCAAACCCGAGCAGGCCACCCATCAGCATGGTGCCGACAAACGTGCACGGCAGCGCCCAACGCGCCGCGCCTTGTTGCTGCGCGGCCCACAAACCGACGGCAACCATCGCCAACAAGTGGTCGAGGCCACCAATCGGGTGGCTGATACCGGCGATCAAGCCACTGTCGCCGTGGCCCGGGTGGGCGAAGGCCAGCGCCGGGGTCAGCAGCAGCGCCACGGCGCCCAGAATGCGTTTAAGTGTCATGAATAAGCTTCCTTGTTGATAAATAAATCAGGCTTCGGCCAGCAGGCCTTGGCGTTCGATGAAGGCGATGATGGCTTCCAGACCCTGACCGGTTTTCTGGTTGCTGAAGACGAACGGCTTGCCGTTGCGCATGCGTTGGGTGTCGCTGTCCATCATTTCCAACGAGGCGCCCACCAGCGGCGCCAGGTCGATTTTGTTGATCACCAGCAGATCGGATTTGCAGATCCCCGGCCCGCCCTTGCGCGGCAGCTTGTCGCCGGCGGAAACGTCGATCACATAGATAGTCAGGTCGGACAGTTCCGGGCTGAACGTCGCCGAAAGGTTATCGCCGCCCGACTCGACGAGAATCAGATCCAGCCCCGGGAAGCGCCGGTTCAGTTGATCCACCGCTTCAAGGTTGATCGAGGCGTCTTCGCGGATTGCCGTGTGCGGGCAGCCGCCGGTTTCCACGCCGATGATCCGCTCCGGCGCGAGGGCTTCATTGCGCACGAGGAAATCGGCATCTTCGCGGGTGTAGATATCGTTGGTGACCACGGCGAGGTTGTAGCGCTCGCGCAGGGCCAGGCACAGGGCCAGGGTCAACGCGGTTTTGCCGGAACCGACCGGGCCGCCGATGCCGACGCGCAGAGGTTGTGTGTTCATTAATGGTTCTCCTAGGAGCGAAAGAGGCGGCTGTACTGGCGTTCGTGGGCCATGCACGCCAAGGACAGGCCGAACGCGGCGCTGCCGATGTGTTCGGGATTGATTCGGGTCGCGTCCTGCTGTGCCTGTTGCAGTAACGGCAGCAATTCGCTGGTCAGGCGCTGGGCGGCTTGCTGGCCCAGCGGCAGGGTTTTCATCAGCACGGCGAGCTGGTTTTCCAGCCAACTCCACAGCCACGCGGCGAGGGCGTCTTGCGGGCTGATGCCCCAGGCGCGTGCAGCCAGCGCCCAGCACAAGGCCAGATGCGGTTCAGTGCATTGATCGAGAAAATCACGGGCAGGCGCGTCGAGCTCCGGCAAACCGTTGAGCAGTTGCTGCAACGAATAGCCCATCTGCCGACTTTCCAGATGCAACTCGCGGGTCTCGCGGCTGGCGCGGTGGCTTTCACAGAGGATCAGCAACTCGCTCCAGTTTTCATCCGCCGCCGCTTGGCAATGCGCAAGCAACAATGGCGCCTCAAAGCGCGACAGATTCAGCAGCAACTGGTCACTGATCCAGCGGCGGGCGTCGTCCGGGTTTTTCACCCGGCCGTTATCCACCGCCATTTCCAGGCCTTGCGAATAGCTGTAGCCGCCAATCGGCAGCTGCGGACTGGCCAGGCGCAGCAGCGCCCAGGCCGGATTCACAGGCGTACGCCGAACTGATGGAGTTTCGGCGCGTAGTTGAAGTCTTCGTCGCCGTGTCGTGAATGGTGGTGGCCGCCGCCATAAGCACCATGTTCCGGCTGGAACGGTGCTTCGATGGCTGAAACCTGCGCGCCCAATTGTTCGAGCATCGCCTTGAGTACGTAATCGTCGAGCAGACGCAGCCAGCCGTCACCGACCTGCAGGGCGACATGGCGGTTACCGAGGTGATAAGCGGCGCGGGTCAGTTCGAAGGCGTTGGCGCAGGTGACGTGCAGCAACTGCTCGGGGCGGGCGCAGACGCGGACGATGCGGCCGTCTTCAGCCTGTAGGCATTCGCCGTCATACAGCGGCGGTTGGCCACGCTCCAAAAACAACCCGACGTCTTCACCTTCAGCACTGAAACAGCGCAGACGGCTCTTGCTCCGCGCTTCGAAGGTCAGGTGCAACACGGCGGCCCAGACGGGTTGAGGGTCGATTCTGCGGTGAATCACCAGCATCGGGAAACTTCCAGCTATGGACAATGGTTGCTCTAGAGCAAGGGGCTTGCCAATCGGACGAGATGTAGGAAATCCCTGTCGGAGCGTAGTGGATGTTTCAAGATGTTGCGGGGATTTGGAAGGTTTTGGTGCATGAAGGTTTTTACATGCACCAAATGGAGGCCATGATGCTGCACCCCTGTAGGAGTGAGCCTGCTCGCGATGACGGTGTGTCATTCAACATATATTTGACTGATCAACCGCTATCGCGAGCAGGCTCACTCCTACAGGGGATTTATGTTTTTGAGAGAAGGGGTAATTACTCGGTACTGCCCAGGCCCTGCCAATGCTTCAGGCCGATAAAGATAAAACGCAGCTGCTGAGTGATCTTCGCCTGTGGCGTCAGATGCTCCGGCAGTGCTTCAGCGGGCGGGTCGATGATGTCGGGGAGGGTCGCGAACACCGATTTGACGATCAGGTCAGCCATCACACTCAGGCCATCGGCATCCAGATGCTGGAGTTTGGGCATCATCGTCAGATCCGATGCAAGGTCGGAGCTGATGTTCTCGCGCAATCGACCAATGGCCTGCCGTACCGGCAGCGAACCACCGTATTGCTCGCGGGCGAGAAACAAAAATTGCGAGCGATTAGCGCTGACCACATCGAGAAAGATCCGCACCGAGGCATCGATAATGCCGCCCATGACGAATTCGTTGTGGCGCACCAGGCGGATGGTTTCGCGGAAGGTCTGGCCGACTTCACTGACCAGCACCAAACCCAGTTCGTCCATATCGGCAAAATGCCGATAAAAACCGGTGGGCACGATCCCGGCGGTTTTGGTCACTTCGCGCAGGCTCAGGCTGCCGAATCCTCGGCCGCTTTCCATCAGGTGGCGGGCAGCGTCCATCAGGGCGTTGCGGGTCTGTTGCTTCTGTTCGGCGCGGGGCAGCATCGCAGGGTGTGTTCTTCGGCGGGACAAGCGCCGCACTCTAGCAAATCGGCTTTATCGGCGTCGAACGGCAGGACGGTGCAGCGGGGATTTTTGCGGGATGTTTTACCGGGGCCTGAAAAGTCAAAAGCCCAATCCGTCGATTGGGCTTTTTTTCTGGGCCACCATGGGCTCAGCTCACAGCGCTGTTGCGTTCGATCACACGATCACCACCACCTTCGGCAACTGCCTGGCCTTGTGGGGTTTTGTCGTAGCCGTCTTCAACCAGGCCTTTTTCTTCGAGGCGGTTGCGACCGTTTTCGGCGACAGCCTGACCTTGAGGGGTTTTGTCGTAGCCATCTTCGACCAGACCTTTTTCTTCCAGGCGATCACGGCCGCCTTCTGCTACAGCTTGACCCTGTGGAGTTTTGTCGTAGCCGTCTTCAGCGAGGGTGCCTTTGGTGTGGTCGGAGCCGTCGGCAGCAACGGTCTGGCTGAACACCGAGTAGCTGGTTTTTACTTGTGGCGTGGCTTGTTCGGCGGCAGGCAGAGCGAAAGCAGTGCTGGCCAGCATCGAGAGGGTAAGGCTAAGCAGTAATTGGCGTTTCATGATGGGTTGCTCCTTGGGAGGGCGATAAAGTGGGTAAGAGGGCAATGCTACTCTCGATAAGTCGATATAAAAGTTCATAAACGCAATGGTAATAATCAACAGAATTGATTGTTCTGGCGGGAGGCTCTAGATCGGGCCTTTCAGAGCATCGGTTTTGCACCGAGGTGGGTATTTTCGACCCACTCGCGCCTCGCAAAAGTGCGGGTCGCGGTAACGCTGTTCGACTGATCGGTCAGAATTCACCCGGGTTTTTCCGTCTTAATCGGCTTTTCGGTTAAACCTGCGGGCCTTTTGCCAGTCACAGTTTTCATAGGGGCCGCTTTGGCCCGCCGTTTCAGCCTTTCACCGTGTTTTGGGTGAGGGGTCGTGATCAGGAGTTTTGTGCATGACGCGCACTGGAAAAATCTTCAGCTGGACCTTCGCCATCCTCGTGCTGCTACTGGCCGTGCTGGTATTGATCATCGTGTTCTTCGACTGGAACCGGATCAAACCGCCGCTCAACGCCAAAGTCTCGGAAGAACTGCACCGACCGTTTGCCATCAATGGCAACCTCGCGGTGATCTGGCAGCGCGAGCCGGATGAAGGCGGCTGGCGCGCCTGGGTGCCGTGGCCGCATGTGGTTGCCGAGGATTTGAGCCTGGGCAATCCGGACTGGTCGAAGAAACCGCAGATGGTCACCCTCAAACGTGTCGAACTGCGCATCTCGCCACTGGCGCTGCTGGCGCAACGCGTGGTGATTCCGCGAATCGACCTGACCGAGCCCAACGCCGATCTGCAACGACTGGCGGATGGTCGCGCCAACTGGGTGTTCAAGTTTGATCCCAAGGATCCGAATGCTGAACCGTCGAGCTGGGTGGTCGACATCGGCGCCATCGGTTTCGACAAGGGTCACGTCACCCTCGATGACCAGACCCTGAAAACCAATCTCGATGTGCTGATCGATCCGCTGGGCAAGCCGATTCCGTACAGCGACATCGTTGGCGACAAAGCGGCGAAAACCGCGCAGGACAAGGGCGGCGCGCCGCAGGACTACGCGTTTGCGCTCAAGGTCAAAGGCCAATACCACGGCCAGAACCTTACTGGCCAGGGCAAGATCGGCGGATTGCTGGCCTTGCAGGACGCGAGCAAACCGTTTCCGCTGCAAGCCCAGGCGAAGATCGGCGACACCCGCATCGAACTGGCCGGCACCCTGACCGACCCGATGAATCTCGGTGCCCTTGATCTGCGCCTTAAACTGGCCGGCGACAGCCTCGGCAATCTCTATCCGCTGACCGGCGTTACGTTGCCCGACACGCCACCGTATTCCACCGACGGTCATTTGATCGCCAAACTGCATGACGCTGCCGGCGCGAAATTCACTTACGAAAAATTCAACGGCAAGATCGGCAACAGCGATATCCATGGCGACCTGACTTACGCCGCTACCCAGCCGCGACCAAAACTCAGCGGTGCGCTGGTTTCTAATCAACTGCTATTCGCCGACCTTGCGCCGCTGATCGGCGCCGATTCGAATGACAAGCAAAAGGCCCGTGGCGGCGACAGCAAGCAACCGGCGGATAAAGTGCTGCCGGTCGAGGAGTTCAAGACCGACCGCTGGCGCGCGATGGACGCCGATGTCGAGTTCACCGGCAAACGCATCGTCCACAGCGAGAAGCTACCGTTCAATGACCTCTATACGCATCTGGTGCTCAACGACGGCGAACTGAGCTTGCAGCCGCTGCGCTTCGGCGTCGCTGGCGGCAATCTCGATGCACAAATCCGTCTCAACGGCCGCACCGAACCGATGGAAGGCCAGGCCAAACTCACCGCGCGCCGCTTCAAGCTCAAAGAGTTGTTCCCGACCTTTGAACCGATGAAGACCAGTTTCGGTGAGCTGAATGGCGACGCCGATATCAGCGGTCGCGGCAACTCTGTGGCGAAATTGCTGGGCGGCGCCAATGGCAAGTTGAAGATGTTGATCAACGACGGCGCGATCAGCCGTGAATTGATGGAGCTGGCCGGGCTTAACGTCGGCAACTACGTGGTCGGCAAGATCTTTGGCGACAAGGAAGTGAAGATCAACTGTGCGGCGGCGGACTTTGACATCAAAACCGGTCTGGCGACGACGCAGCTGTTTGTTTTCGATACCGAGAACGCGATCATTTATATCGATGGCACGGCGAACATGGCCACCGAGCAACTGGATCTGACGGTGACGCCGGAATCGAAGGGCTGGCGTTTGATTTCCCTGCGTTCGCCGCTGTACGTGCGCGGCAAGTTCATCAAGCCGGACGCCGGTGTTAAACCGGTGCCGTTGTTGTTGCGCGGTGCGGGGATGGTGGCGTTGGGCGTGATTGCGGCGCCGGCGGCGGGGTTGCTGGCGTTGGTGGCGCCGAGTGGTGGCGAGCCGAATCAGTGTGCGCCGTTGCTGGAGCAGATGAAGGAAGGGAAAGCCCCGGTAACGGTTAAACCCACCAAATAATCGGGCATGAGCAAAAGATCGCAGCCTTCGGCAGCTCCTACACCGATCGTTCCCACGCTCTGCGTGGGAACGCCTCTACGGACGCTCCGCGTTCGGCATTAAAAAGGCACGCAGAGCGTCCCGGGCTGCATTCCCACGCGGAGCGTGGGAACGATCAGTTAATGCATTCTCATGTAGGAGCTGCCGAAGGCTGCGATCTTTGTGCTTTTGTTGCGGCCTCTTCGCGAGCAGGCTCGCTCCCACATTGGAATGCATTTCAAATGTGGGAGCGAGCCTGCTCGCGAAGGCGATTTATCAGGGTTTAGAGGTCGTTCAGGATGTCGGCCATGTCATCGGCGTGCTCTTCTTCCTGCGCGAGGATGTCTTCGAAGATGCGCCGAGTGGTCGGGTCTTTCTCGCCGATGTACTGAATGATCTCGCGGTAGCTGTCGATGGCGATCCGCTCAGCGACCAGATCCTCGTAAACCATCTCTTTGAGGGTGTTCCCGGCCACGTATTGCGCGTGGGACATTTTCGACAGCAGGTCGGGATTGAACTCAGGCTCGCCGCCCAATTGCACGATGCGCTCGGCCAGACGGTCGGCGTGCTGGGCTTCCTGGGTGGCGTGCTCAAGAAATTCTTCGGCGGCCACATGGGCTTTGACGCCGTTGGCCATGAAATAGTGGCGCTTGTAGCGCAACACGCAGACCAGTTCGGTGGCCAGCGATTCGTTGAGCAAGCGCAGCACCTCCTCACGGTCAGCGCTGTAGCCTTCAGTTACAGCACCGTTCTCGACGTGTTGGCGCGCACGTTCGCGCAGTGTTTGTACATCTGACAGATGCAGGTCGTCGCTCATTTCGATCTCCAGGAGGCTAATCCGATGGGCGCCACGTTCTGCGGCCGTGGTCGCTACCCAAGTTGTGAGTCATGAGCGAAGCAAAAAGTTTTATGCAATTTGCGCTGTCCTCGGCGTCAGCCCCGACAACGCCGCCTCCTCGCGCAACCACGCAAAAAATGCGCGCACCGGCGGATGCCGTTCGCGTCCTGGCACACACAACGCGCTATACCCGGCGCCATCCACCACAACGTCGGCTTTGTAAGGCACCAGCAGACCACTGGCGACACTTTCCGAGACCAGAATATTGCTCGCCAGCACCAGGCCTTGCCCGGCGATCGCCGCTTGCAGGGCGTAATGTTCTTCGTCGTACTCGCGGTTCGCCGGCGACTGTTTGAGCCAGTTTTCGCCAGCCTTTGCGCACCACGCTTGCCAGCCATGGGCGTAGAGCTTCGAGTTATGCCAATGCACGCTGATCAATGTTGGCGTGCGCCGCGCGGCCAGTGCCACTTGCTCCGGTGAGCCGTAGACGCCGAAGGATTCATCGAACAGGCACAAGCCATACAGGTTCGGATAGTCGTCGAGGCTGTAGCGCAGCACCAGATCGACGCTGGCGTCCTGATGCAAATCGATGACCTCGCAGTGGGTATCGAGGCGCACGTTGATGTTCGGATGCTGTGCATAAAAACGTCCGAGACGCGGCACCAGCCATAACGCCGCGAAGGCTGCGGTGGTCGACAGCGTCAGGCTGCTGACGCTGCGTTGCGGGCGCAGGGTGTCGACGCTTTGCGCCACTTCCAGCAGCGCGCCGTGCAGGCTGCGAAACAATCGCTCGCCACCCTCGGTCAGGCGTACCTGGCGCGGCAGGCGTTCGAACAGAGCAAGCCCGAGCCAATCCTCCAGCGCACGAATCTGATGGGAAATCGCCGTCGGCGTCACCGACAACTCTTCGGCGGCCGCTTTAAAGCTCAACAAACGTGAAGCAGATTCGAAAGCGCGCAGGGCGGTGAGCGGCAGCGAGGCGAACATTGAAAACTCCACGGATGAAAACAATTCATCCCGACTGATTTTTGCTCATTTGTTTAGACGTCATGGCGAGCTTCAAGCTGCGAGCCACAAGCCGTTTGATTCTAGTCCGGAGAATGTACAGATGAGCAAGATTCTTGTGCTGCATGCCAGTCCACGTGGTGATCGTTCCACTTCGCGCCGTCTGGCGGAAAGTTTTCTCAGCGCCTGGCAGGTGCGCCATCCGCAGGCTCAAGTCACTCGCCGTGAAGTCGGGCGGGCATTGATTCCGGCAGTCAACGAAGCGTTCGTCGCCGCAGCGTTTTACCCCGAGCCCGACAACCGGCCTCTGTCGATGCAGGCCGATCTGGCGCTCAGCGATCAACTGGTCGGCGAATTGTTCGATCATGATCTGCTGCTGATTTCCACGCCGATGTACAACTTCAACGTGCCCAGCGGGCTCAAGGCCTGGGTCGATCAGATCGTGCGGCTGGGCCTGACCTTCGATCACACGCTGGACAACGGCGTCGCCCAATACACGCCGCTGTTACAGGGCAAGAAAGCCTTGATCGTCACCAGTCGCGGCGGATTCGGCTTCGGCCCCGGTGGCGAACTGGAAGCGCTGAACCACGCCGATCCATGGCTGCGCACGGCGCTGGGTTTCATCGGCATCAACGATGTCAGCGTGGTCGCCGCCGAAGGTGAAGAATCCGCCGAACGCAACTTCGCGGTGTCGGTGGCAGAGGCCGAGCAGCGTTTGCTCGACCTTGCCCGGGAGTTCTAGGTGGCCTGGGTGTTCCTGCTGATCGCTGCCGGTTTTGAAGTCACCTTCGCCATGGGCATGAAGTACGCCGAAGGTTTCACCCGGCTGTGGCCGTCGCTGATCACGGTGATCGCGGCGATCGGCGGGATTTACTTTCTGACTTTGGCGATGCGCGAGTTGCCGGTGAGTATTGCTTATCCGATCTGGACGGCCATCGGCTCGCTGGGCACGGTGTTCCTCGGTTTTGCCTTGCTCGGCGAGAGCCTGACGCTGGTCAAACTGCTGTCGGTGGGGCTGATTGTGGCGGGGGTGGTGGGCCTGAAGTAGGCTGGTCGATGAGTTGTCATCATCAGGGAGGATGCTTGGCGGGCGTTTTGCAGGCCTTGCATCCACTCACCGACCACAAGGATGTTTGCCCATGTCCACGCGTTATCCGCTGGTGCTGGTTCCGGGCATGCTCGGGTTTGTACGTTTAGTGCTCTATCCGTATTGGTACGGAATCGTCAAAGCCTTGCGCCGTGGTGGTGCGACGGTGTTTGCGGTTCAGGTGTCGCCGCTCAATTCGACTGAGGTGCGGGGCGAGCAACTGCTCGCGCGTATCGATGAGATTCTGCGCGAGACCGGCGCGCAGAAGGTCAACCTGTTCGGCCACAGTCAGGGCTCGTTGACGGCGCGCTATGCCGCGGCGAAACGCCCGGATCTGGTGGCGTCGGTCACGTCGGTGGCGGGGCCCAATCATGGTTCGGAGCTGGCGGATTATCTGGAAAAACATTACCCGGCGGACAGCGCCAAGGGGCGTCTGCTTGAGGCGTTGCTACGGCTTTTCGGGTGGCTGATGGCGGTGCTGGAGACCGGTTATCGCGGGCCGGGATTTCCGGTGGATGTCCATGCTTCGCACCATTCGCTGACCACGGCGGGCGTGGCGCTGTTCAACCAGCGTTATCCACAGGGCTTGCCGCAAACCTGGGGCGGGCATGGGCCGGAGGAGGTTAACGGCGTGCGTTATTACTCGTGGTCGGGGACGTTGCAGCCGGGCAAGACCGATCGCGGCGGCAATCTGTTTGACGGGACCAATCGCAGTTGTCGCTTGTTCGCGAAAACCTTTGTGCGCGAGCCGGGGCAGTGCGACGGGATGGTCGGGCGGTACAGCTCGCACCTTGGCACGGTGATTGGCGATGATTATCCGCTGGATCATTTCGACATTGTTAATCAGTCGCTGGGGCTGGTGGGCAAGGGCGCGGATCCGGTGCGGTTGTTTGTTGAGCACGCGGCACGCCTAAAAGCTGCCGGCCTTTAAACTGCTTTTTGTGGCGAGGGGATTTATCCCCGATGGGCTGCGCAGCGGCCCCCGCTTTTTTGGGGCCGCTACGCGACCCATCGGGGATAAATCCCCTCGCCACAAAGGTATAAGCATCAGGCAATGCGGGGCTGGCGGCCCAGCACGGTGGTCCAACGCTCGGACAGAATCACCCCACCCAACGTCAGCAACCCGCCCACCAAGTGATACATCGCCAACTGCTCCTTCAACACCACCGCCGCAATCAGCGCAGTAATCAATGGCAGCAAATTAAAGAACAACGTCGTCCGGCTCGGCCCCAAGCGTTGCACCGCCTGCATCCACGCCAACGGCGCAACCATCGAAGCCAGCAGGCACGCATACAACACCAGCGGAATGTTCTGCAGGGTCAAACCGGTTTTCGGCGAAGCGACATACAGCGGAAACAACACGACAATCGCCACCAGCACCTGCAAATACAGCAACACCAGCGGCGGCAAACGCAGTTGCCATTTCTTCAGCAGCGTGCTGTAAATCGCGTAAGCCAGCGTCGCGATCAACATCATCGCATCGCCCATGTTCAGGCCGTGTTGCAGCAACGCGCCAAGGCTGCCCGACGACACCACCACCAGCACGCCAGCAAATGACAGCACCGCGCCGACCAGCGCACCGGCCGTCAGACGTTGACCGAGACTGATGATTGCCATGGCCAGCGACATCAAAGGCATCAGCGACAAAATGATGCCCATGTTGGTCGCGGTGGTCAGGGTTGCGGCGAAGTAAGCGAGGCTCTGATACACCGCCATACCCAGCACACCGAGGACAAAAATCTTGCCCAGGTTCGGACGAATCTGCGGCCAGTGCGCGATCACCGCTTTGAGCATGAACGGGGTGAACAGCAAACCGGCGAGCAGCCAGCGATAGAAACCGATCTCGGCGGGGAAAATCGCCCCGACCGCCAGTTTGTTGATCACGGTATTGCCGGCCCAGATAAAAATCGCCAGCAGCGGAAACGCGTATTGCATGAGTTGAAACCAGTACGTTGATGAGTCGCAATTATCCCTTGTCTGGATGCAGGCCTATACTTCGAACCGGACAACCTGCCTCTGAAACCGGACAGCATGAACAGTAAACACATCGATCTACTGGATTTCAGCGAGCTGCCATCGGCGGTGTACTTCCGTTATGCCGATTTCAACGCCCACGAATTCGCCGCGCCGCACCGCCATCCGTGGGGCACGCTGGAATACGCGGCGCACGGCGTGCTGCACATGGACGTCGACGGCAGTCGCTTCATGTCGCCGCCGCAATACGCGGTGTGGGTGCCGCCGCAGGTCGAGCACAGTTTTTACAGCCATCAACCGGTCAACTATCGCGCGGTGTGTCTGGATCCCAAGGTCTGCGCCGATCTGCCTCGACGCGCCTGCACGCTGGCGATCAGCGACATACTCAAAGCGATCCTCAAGGACTTCGCCGCGCGCGATGTGAAAATTCCTCAACTCGATGCCGATCAACGACTGGCGCAGGTGTTGGTCGATCAACTGCAACAGGCGCCGGTGCACGAGTGTTATCTGCCCTACGCGAGCAGTCCGGGTTTGCTGGCGATCCTCGAAGCGTTGCAGGCCGAGCCTGGCAACAACCAGCCGCTGGCGCATTGGGCGGCGCAAGTGCATGTCAGTGAGCGCACGTTGGCGCGTCAGTTTGTACGGGAACTGGGGATGAGTTTCGGCGAGTGGCGCCAGCGTCTGCGTTATCTCGCAGCGATCGAGGCGCTGGAAGGCCAGCGCAGCGTGCAGGAAATCGCCTTCGATCTCGGCTACAGCAGTGGCTCGGCGTTTATCGCCATGTTTGCGCGACAGGCCGGTTGTACGCCGGAGCACTACCGGCGAAACAATATGTTTTGATTGGCCGGATTGTTGAGAGGCGAGCGGTTTTTCTCGCTTGCACCGTTGCAGTGAATGCGAAGTCTGCACGGTGAAAAGTGCTGCATAACATTGTTTGGGAAATTTTTGAGAGGGCGCTGTAAAACCGTCGAGAAATCACCTGGCATGTAGCCGCAGCCGTACAACAAGGATGAAAACCGATGATTCGCAGACCCCCCTCCAATGGCACCGTGAGAGTCGATGCTCCTGCGCCGGGTTCGCGCCCGGGCAGTCCGGTACCACGACCTGACTCACCGCCCCGTATAACTGTTGAATTCTTTCCCGGGGCGAACCGCTCACCGACGCCGGGGACAAGTCACGCACCCGGTAGCGCCGACGTGAATTTGCCGACACCTGAGCTATCGGTAACGATCGGCGATTTGGTCATTGGCACCGGACAACCGGCAGGGGAATCATTGTCTCGCCCTCTGAGTGAATATCAGGTGGTCAAGGTTGCGAAGTTACCGACGGCCGATGCCGACGGTTTACGAACGCTCAATGGCCGGCAGTACGTTGACGTCGAATACGTCGGGGTTGTGCATGTCGTCAAAGACCCTGTCATCGGGCAATACCGTGCCAAGCTGTTGAGGGAGTCAGTCGCTTCCGGCCCGATACTTTTACACGATCCCGACAGCAAACTTTGGTATCCGTATGTGGGGGAGGCGACGCAACTGCAAGAAATCGCCCATCTCTATTCGGATTTTGTCGACATGGCCTTCAATCCGGACGTTCCTGATGCAGAACGATTTGATTTTTTGCGCGGTTTGCAATGGCTTGCGGCGTATCCAAAAGACAACTTTCTCTGGAAGGCGCTGGCGGAGGCCAACGTGGCGGGCGACTGGGCCGCCAGTCAACAGACGATAAAAAGCGTAGAAGCGCTGCCGGATCTGCAGAGATTGATGACGCCCGAGCAGTTCGAAGTCCTGACTGAACGGATGTTCACCGCAGAACGACTGGTGCCGCTGACCGAATTCGAGCGAAATCTGGGCGCTTATGCGCGCAATCTGGAGCAGACCGGGCGGTTCGACGACTACGATTCGTTGCAGCTTGCCACCCGAGAGGCACGGGCGATCCCGGAAGAATTACAGGAGCTGCGTGACACGTTTCGAGAACACGGCACCGTGGAGCAACCGCAGCGGCAAGAGCCAACCGAGGTAACAGCGCAAGTGATGTCCAATCTACAACAGGCCCAGCGAGCTATCTATCGCGCCAAGGAGCTGTTGCCGATGTCGGGTAATCAGTTGCCAAGCATTTTTGAGAAAGGCGGGGCGGGCATCGCGAAGATCAAGAGCCTTCGAAAATATAATGCGGTGACCCAGGAATTCACCGCCGATATGACCATTGCCGAACATGCGCAAAAAGCCATTGAAATAAAGAGTGGCAACTGTTCGGAAAACTCCAAAGTGGTGTTTTCGATTCTTGCCAATCAACCGAGAACGTCTCCGATTCATATCGTCCAGGCGACGTTGACTGATGTCGGAGGTTCGCAAGTTGACCACCAGTATGTGCTGATCGGCGATCTTGACGGAAAACCTTCCGACCTGGTTGTCGCCGATTCCTGGGTAGAATTCCCGGCAGCCCACACAGTTGACAAAGGCAAGTTCAATTTCAAGTTGCCTGCGCTCGAGACCCTGGAACCAGGCCCTGCTGTCGCAGAGTACGGTTTCATCAACGATACCGCGCCGGGGCCCGCCATGCTTCCAGCCGTTGTTGAAGACAGTACGATCCGAGAACTGAAGATCAGCAAAATGCACAAGAACGGCTATGCCGAGTGGATCTCTCTGGAGACGCTGGGCTCCACTTATCATATGCCGGGTGAGGTGCCGGTTTCGTTCGAGAAGTTGCCACTTTCCGCGATTGAGCAGCGAAGCGCTGCATATGAACGATTCAGGGCGATTTTCAGGTCGGATACCAACGCTACGCAATGATCCAGTTGGGAGAAACCCCTGAGGCATTCTTCGGGTGTGGCCCACGGGTGATGAGGAAGGTGTAACAGCCTTTGTCTACACTCCACAGCGAGGCCGCATCCATCGGTGCGGCGACAAGGAGAAAACTCCATGAAGATGTTGCGTGTGCCTTTGTTGATGATTGGTTTGCTCCTGTGTTCCCAGGGCTTCGCCGCCACGGCGCAGCAAAACAAAATGACCACCTGCAATGCCGATGCGACTGCCAAGAGCCTCAAGGGCGATGAGCGCAAAACCTTCATGAGCACTTGCCTCAAGGCAACGCCTGCGGCTAACGACGGCAAGCAACTGACCCCGCAGCAGCAAAAAATGACCACCTGCAACGCCGATGCCAAAACCAAAGCGCTGACCGGCGATGCGCGCAAGGCATTTATGAGTGATTGCCTGAAGAAAAAATAAGAGCAAAAGATCGCAGCCTGCGGCAGCTCCTACCTGAGATCGCGATCCTGTAGGAGCTGCCGCAGGCTGCGATCTTTTCGGCGCGACGAGGCACCCGGGCCTGTGCTCGCTTCGGCGCCGGAACGCTGGCAGACTGCCCATCCTTTTACGCCGTTCGTTTTGAGGCTGTATGCCAACGTTTTCTGAGCGTCATGTAGTGTTCTGGGTCAGTTGCATCATCATTTTCGGCGGTTTGCTGCTGGTGCTGCCGCTGCGCTTGTTGCCAAGCCTGCTCGCCGGCTTGTTGGTGTTCGAGCTGGTCAACATGCTCACCCCGCAACTGCAACGGCTGATCGAAGGCCGCCGCGCGCGCTGGCTGGCGGTGGCGTTGCTGGGGACGTTGGTGGTCAGTGTGCTGGCGCTGCTCTTTGCCGGCGCGATCAGTTTCCTGTTGCACGAAGCGGAAAATCCGGGCGCCTCACTGGATAAATTCATGGGCGTGGTCGACCGTGCGCGCGGGCAACTGCCGCCGTTCATCGACGCTTATCTGCCCGCCAGCGCCGGTGAATTCCGCGTGGCGATTGGCGAATGGATGAGCAAGCATCTCTCCGAGCTGCAACTGGTCGGCAAGGATGCAGCGCACATGTTCGTGACGCTGCTGATCGGCATGGTGCTCGGCGCGATCATCGCCCTGCAGCGCGTGCCGGACCTCACCAAACGCAAACCGCTGGCGGCGGCGCTGTTCGACCGTCTGCACCTGCTGGTTCAAGCGTTTCGCAATATCGTTTTCGCGCAGATCAAAATTGCCTTGCTCAACACCTTCTTCACCGGGATCTTCCTCGCGGTGATCCTGCCGATGTTCGGCGTGAAGCTGCCGTTGACCAAAACCCTGATCGTGCTGACCTTTCTGCTCGGTCTGCTGCCGGTAATCGGCAATCTGATTTCAAACACGCTGATCACCATCGTCGGCCTGTCGCTGTCGATCTGGGTGGCGGTGGCGGCGTTGGGTTATCTGATCGTTATCCACAAACTTGAATACTTCCTGAATGCGCGCATTGTCGGCGGGCAGATCAGTGCCAAGTCGTGGGAGTTGCTGCTGGCGATGCTGGTGTTCGAGGCCGCGTTCGGATTGCCGGGGGTGGTGGCGGGGCCGATTTATTACGCGTATTTGAAGAGTGAGTTGAAGCTGGGTGGGATGGTTTGATCGATGCCTTGTAGCGCCTGAACGGGCCCCTTCGCGAGCAGGCTCGCTCCCACATTTTGATCACATTCCTTCAGTTGGAATGCAATCCCATGTGGGAGCGAGCCTGCTCGCGAATGGCGCGAAGCCGATTTCAGGTCAGTTCATGGCGCCATAGCGTTTCATCGCTTCAATCGCCAAACCACTACCAATGCTGCCAAAGATATTCCCTTCAACATGCCGTGCATTCGGCAGCATTGCCGAGACGCTGTTGCGCAGCGCCGGAATACCGCTCGAACCACCCGTGAAGAACACCGTGTCGACCTGATCGACCGCCACACCGGCATCGTTCAACAACTGCGTAACACTGCCGCGTACCCGCTCCAGCAGCGCATCGATCGCCGATTCAAACAGCGCGCGGCTCAATTCCACGCTCAATCCGGCCTCGATCCGATCCAGCGGCACATGGCGACTGTCGGTGTGGGTCAGCTGGATCTTGGTTTCTTCGACTTCCATCGCCAGCCAGTGGCCGGCGCGTTGTTCGATCAACTTGAACAGGCGATCGATACCGCCGGTGTCTTCGATGTCGTAACGCATGCTGCCCAGCGCCAGGCTGGATTTCTGCGAATACACCGAGTTGATGGTGTGCCAGGTCGCCAGGTTCATGTGGTGGCTGGTCGGCATGTAGGCGCCGCTCTTCATGCGGCTGCCGTAGCCGAACAGCGGCATCAGGCCTTGCAGGCTTAGTTGTTTGTCGAAGTCGGTACCGCCGATGTGCACGCCGCCGGTGGCGAGGATGTCATCGTGACGGTTGTCGATACCGCGACGCTCGGGCGACAGGCGCACCAGCGAGAAGTCAGAGGTACCACCGCCGATGTCGACGATCAGCACCAGCTCTTCTTTTTCGATGGTCGACTCGTAATCGAAGGCCGCAGCGATTGGTTCGTACTGGAACGACACTTCCTTGAAACCGATCTTTTTGGCTACGTCGACCAAAGTGTCTTCAGCTTCCTGGTCAGCCAGCGGATCGTCATCGACGAAGAACACCGGACGACCCAACACCACTTGCTCGAATTCCCGACCAGCGGCGGTTTCGGCGCGGCTCTTCAACTGACCGATAAACAGGCCGAGCAAGTCCTTGAACGGCATCGCCGTGCCGAGAACGCTGGTGTCGTGCTTGATCAGCTTGGAACCGAGCAGGCTTTTCAACGAGCGCATCAGTCGGCCTTCATAGCCTTCCAGGTACTCGTGCAGCGCCAGACGACCGTAAACCGGGCGGCGTTCCTCGATGTTGAAGAAGACCACCGACGGCAGGGTGATCTTGTCGTCTTCCAGCGCGATCATCGTTTCCATGCCGGGGCGCAGCCAGCCGACGGTGGAGTTGGATGTGCCGAAGTCGATGCCGCAGGCACGGGCTGGAGAGGCGTCTTTCATGTCTTTCGGTTCCGGTCAAAAAAACGGCCGCGCAGTGTATGTCAGTGCGCGCCAGAATCGAAGGCCGGTCATCAGCTATTTCGCGACTAAACTGGTTGAAAATCGCAGCTTCGCCCCAAACTTGCTGGCATGGGCCGGCAGAACCACCGGCGGTCACAAGAACCGCCGTCCACTGCCGATAAACTTCTGCTGCGCCACCCGGTCACAACTTTGAGATCGGTCAACCTGGCACGCGCGAATCGGCGCATGCTTGGCAACGGCGCGAAATCGATAACGGATGGTGATTCCTTCAATGGACTTCAAAGACTATTACAAGATCCTCGGCGTGGAGCCGACAGCAGACGACAAGGCAATCAAGGCGGCCTATCGCAAGCTGGCGCGCAAATACCACCCCGATGTCAGCAAGGAAAAAGACGCCGAGGAGAAATTCAAGGACGCGTCGGAAGCCTATGAAGCGCTGAAAAGCGCCGACAAACGTGCCGAGTACGACGAGCTGCGCCGTTATGGCCAGCACGGTCAGCCGTTCCAGGGGCCACCGGGCTGGCAGAGCCGTGGCGGCTTTGGTGGCGGCGGTCAGGACACCGGCGACTTCTCGGACTTTTTCAGTTCGATCTTCGGCAATCGCGGCCCCGGTTTCGGTAGCGGTGAAGGTCGGCAACAACGCAGTGCAGGGCGCCGAGGGCAAGACGTGGAAATGGAACTGCCGATCTTCCTCGAGGAGACGCTGTCGAACGAGTCGAAGAAAGTCACCTTCCAGGTGCCGCAATACAACGCCAACGGCCAGCACGTCAGCAACACCACGAAAAGCCTGAACGTGAAGATTCCGGCGGGCGTGACCGACGGCGAGCGTATCCGCCTCAAAGGCCAGGGCGCACCGGGCGCCGGTGGCGGGGCGAATGGCGACCTGTACCTGACCATTCGTTTTGCGCCGCACCCGAAATTCGATGTCGAAGGCGACAACCTGATCATCACGCTGCCGCTGGCACCGTGGGAGTTGGCGCTGGGCACCGAAGTGGCCGTACCGACCCTGACCGGCAAGATCAACCTCAAGGTGCCGGCCGGCAGTCAGAATGGCCAGCGCATGCGCGCCAAAGGACACGGTCTGAAAAACAAGGCTGGCGAACGCGGTTTCCTGTTCGTGCAGCTCAAAGCGGTGATGCCGAAAGCGTCCGATGACGAGGTCAAGGCGCTGTGGCAGGAACTGGCGAACAAAGCCGCCTTCAATCCGCGAGAGAACTTCTAAATTCGACGACGGAGTAGCCCATCATGAGCAGCCCCCTGATCGTTCAACTGGACCTGGCAGAATTCTGTGAGGCGGCCGATCTGTCGGACGTCTACGTGATCGAAATCGTCGAGCACGGCATCCTCGAACCTCAGGGCGCGCAGCCCCGGGAATGGCGCTTCACCGACTACGAACTGGCCCTGGCCAAACGCGCCGCGAAGCTGCGGCGCGATCTGGAGCTGGAGTGGGAAGGCGTCGCGCTGGCGCTGGATCTGCTGGAAGAGGTTCGCGAATTGCGCGCCGAGAACCGCATGCTCAAACAACGCCTGGCACGCCTGGTAATCGAATAACCCCCCTGTAGGAGCTGCCGAAGGCTGCGATCTTTTGATTTTGTTTTTAAAGACAAGATCAAAAAATCGCAGCCTTCGGCAGCTCCTACAGGGTTCGCGGTAACACCACGCTAAACCGCGTACCGTCAGCCTCATTCGAGCTGACTTCAATCGTCCCGCCATGGGCATTGACCACTTCCCTGACAATAAACAATCCCAATCCGAGACTGGTCGAAGGCTGTCCGAGTTCTTCATCGGCGCTGCGCACCAACGGATCGAAAATCGTCCCTAAGGCATCCTCCGGAATCGGCGTGCCGAAGTTATGCACCGACAGGCACACCGCGTCCGCCTCATCCTGCAGGGTCAGCGTCACCTGTTGCGTGTTCGATCCATGCTGCAGCGCATTGCCGATCAGGTTTTGCAGCAGTTGATCAATGCGCCCCGCGTCCCACACACCTCGCGTATCACCGTCAATGTGCAACACCGGCGAGCAATTCGGGTTGCCGGCACACGCCTCGGCAATCGCCGCCCGCGCCGCCTCGGCCAGATCCATCGGGGCCGGTTCGATCGGCAGACCTTTACCTAGACGACTGCGCACCAGCTCCAGCAAATCACTGACCATCGCCGCCATGTGCCGGGCGCCGCGCTTGATGTTGTGGGCGCAGGCCAGCGCATCGCCTTGCAGCGCCGCTTTGCGCAACAATAATTCGGTGGACATGCTCACCGCTTGCAGCGGAGCGCGCAGGTCGTGGCCGAGAATCGCCAGAAAGATGTCCCGCGAACGATTGACCTGTTCTGCGTAGGCCGCCGTCGATTCGGCCAATGCTTCATCGATGGCTTCATTGAAACGAATCATGTCCTGAAAGTAGGTCATGTCCGGTGCTTCGAGGCTGTCGACCCAGCGACGGATCACGCAGGCGCGCAAATGACGAAATTCCGAGGTCATCTGCACCAGATCAAAACCGACGGTGTGGCGCAATTCACCATGGCTGGCGCCGGCCTGATCGAGGCTCGGGGTTTTCTCCGGGCCGTCGCCCTTGGCTTTGGCAGCCTGTTCGTCGGGACTTTGCGGTTTGTTCATGTCGCGGGCGGCGGCCAGCAAAATGGCTTTGGCGTGGTCACGCAAGCCTTCGGCGTCCATGTACTCGGCAGCGGGCGTGATGGTGGCGGCGAACTGCTCCCACTCCGCGACGATGGGATCCACGTTGCACACGATGAACTCGGAAAGACGCATGAGCGGTTACCTGAGCATGAATCGATGGACGGCGATTCGAATATTAGCCCCTCTGGCGAGAATTACACCCCCGCTGATGCCCGGCTCCCGGGGTATTTTTTTGGGTGCGGTACATATGTATTTTCGGCTCTTCAATTACTGCGGGATTAAAGGGTTTTCAGCGTTTTGTTGAGCAGGATTTTGGTTTTTTGTTTTTTCTCGTCATCCGTAATCTGAGCCCAGGTTAATGGATGACGAGATGCTCAATATGGATGTAGTGACTAACAAAGTGTCGACAGATAACGGCCCGCATCACGATGAACTAATCGGGCTTATTCCAGAGGCAATCAAACAGGCTCCGCCCCATCGACTTGAAACGCTCAAAGCGAACCTGGACGTTGCGCAACAGTACCCGGCATGGCCGCCAACAGGCCGGCAGCGTTTGAAACAGCTCGTACAAAAACATTGGCAGCTTCAGGGTGAAGTCGATGCATCTCTGAAGCACCTTGAACAGAACATCGAAGACTTTGCCCGGCCCTTGCTGACCGAGGCCCTGAAAAGCCAACTCAACGTCGATCTGGACGTCGATGCAACGATGCTCAGGCTTTATGTCCCGGACAAAATCATCTTCGGCATCGACCGAGGGGCCGCGCGCTCGCAGCATTCCACATTGCTGGCCGCGGCGTTGCACAATTTCGAGCAGTCGGAAACCGAGGACGGCTATTTTCGCAGCGGCTCCGGTGTGTACGTTGCCGACGCTGACGGCGCGCCTGTGCAGCAGGCTGTCACGGTCGGTGAGATTGCCAGCGTCTGCCGCTCGCTGGATATTGGCGCGCAATATCAGCAACACCTCAAGGCGTTGCTGCTCCCCGACGATGTGACAAAACAAGCGACATTAAGACAGCAGTCGATGGCGGTCGAAAAATCCGCGCTGGAAGTTGCGGCGGCCATTGCCGGGATGAATGCGGATCTGGGCATGCACGCTCAGGCCGTCATTAGTGATGTGATCAGCGGACAACGATCGATCAGCTTTCACGGGCGTCCGGTGAAGGCGCATCGTTTGCGGATCATGGGGTTAGAGTTGTCCGGTATTGTGCTGTTCAGTGCTGTTGCAGAAAAAACCGAGATCGAGAAATTCCTGCTGGGGCTTGTATCGCCAGAACTTCAGTTCCTGTTTGACTGGTCGCGGCGTATCCCCGGTCTCAACGATAATTTGTATGAAAAGTACAAGGTGCTCAGTGATGTATTCGCCAATGGACCAGGCGCTGTCACTGACGAAATGTCTCGGCGTAATGACTTCTACGATCAAAGTATTCTGAATGGGCCGTTGGTTGCATACATCCCGGATGATCCGCTGCACCCGTTGAAAGAATACCCGTCACTGACTGCGTTCATGAAAGCCTTGGCCACGCAGTTGCTGGAAAAATCCTACCAACAGTTTTTCAGCCGGTTTGTGGCGCAAAAAGACAAACCGACGTTCTACAAACGCGCTAACGAGCGTCTCAAGGAAATCACCTGGCATCAGCGTGAGCCCCTCGATATGGGGCCTTGGTGGCGAGAAACTGCAGTGGAAAATCCTCATGCAGAACCGATCACCGTGCCCATTCAGGACGGTCTCTGGGAGCATTTGTATCTGCGCAAACGCGACAAGTCGATCAGCGATGCACGACGGATTGCTGTGCCTACGGGAGACGAAGATGCTAAAAGCCGCTGGAACCGACTGATCAGCTATCTGAATTATGGCTGGAACTTCTTCAACTACGTTGTGATGTTGGTACCGGGCGTCGGCGAGGTAATGCTCGGGGTGATGGTCGCCCAGTTACTGGCGGAGTTTGCCGAGGGCATTGAGGACTGGAGTCACGGTGACAAAGAAGAGGCGTGCGCGCACATCAACAGCGTGATCCTCAACTTTGCACAACTGGGGCTGATGAGCGCCGGCCATGTTCTGCCCAACGGTGCAATAGCAATCAAGCCTTCCCCTTTTATCGACAACCTCAAGTCGGTGTCTTTGGGCGACGGCCGCACGAAAATGTGGAACCCTGATCTCGCGCCTTACGAGCACAAACTCGAGCTGCCTTCCCGTACATGGGCTGACGAGGCCGGGTTGTACCCGTATCAAGGAAAAAGGGTGCTGCAACTGCAGGGCAAGCAGTACGTGTTGAAGGAGGATCCGCTTAACGGCCAGTTCCGCATGCAGCACCCGAACCGCGCCGATGCGTATGCGCCACAGGTCGAACACAACCGGGCGGGCGCCTGGAAGAGCGAAGTCGACCGCCCGCTTGAGTGGACGCAGGTTCAGCTATTGCGCCGTCTCAATCCGCTGGCCGCCACCCTCAGTGACACAACGCTGACACAAGCGCTTAAAGTCAGCGGTGTTGACGAAGGCGTGCTGCGGCGTCTGCATGTCGAACATGAGCTGCCGCCACCCTTGTTGACCGATACCCTTCATCGCTTCGATCTCTATGACTCGATCAGCCGGTTCGGCGGGCAGATCCGTAACGGTGACATAAGCGATCATCTGACGGGCTATTTGCCGGGGCTGATGACCGAGCTACCGCACTGGCCCGAGTCCAAAGCCATCATGTTGAAAGATCCATTGCCAACCGGTCGAGCGTCGGTGACTTATGGCAACTCTGGCGCCACGCTTGCCGATACATTAATAGTCACCCAGGAAGAACTTAAAACAGGCCGGTTCGAAAGCCGGGTGCTGGCGTTTCTGGATGAGCCCGAAACCGAAGCGCTGCTCGGCCGTGCCATCTCCACTGACAAAACCGTGCGTATTGAGGCATTGCGTGAAGCGCTGGCGGTGCGGGCCGTCAAGCGCACCTCGCGGGTGTTCGAGTCGCAGTACAAAACCTCGGACGTTTCCGCCGACATTCGCGTGCGCAGATTGCAAAGCGATTACCCCGATTTGCCGTGCAGTGTGATCGAACAAATACTCAAGGATGCTGATCCGCAGAATGTGCGCGTGTTCGAAGAGAGCGGGCAGGTTGTCCTCAAACTGCGCCAGCAACTGCGTGCGGCAGGCGTCAAGGTTCGTATGAGTCGCGCCTTTGAAGGGCTTTACCTTGAGCAACTGGACAATGCCGATAGCCGTCGACTGGCACTGCGCTCGCTGGAAACTCTGCCAGGATGGTCGCCTGATGTGCGCATGGAGATCCGCCATGGCTCTTTCACCGGGCAGCTTGAGGCCAGTGTCGGAGAGGCTGACGCACCGATCCGCAAAGTACTGATCGCTGATGAAAATGGCCTTTACAGTGCACGTGATGAGCAAGGGCTGCATTTGCACAGTGCCGAGGATCTTTACAGCGCTGTGTTGCATGCGTTGCCCGATAAACAACGACAGGCACTGGGTTTCGACATTTTCCAGGGAGAACGACTGAAACATGCGATTCAGCGCTCGCCATTGAGTCACGAACAATTCGAACGGGTGCTGCTGGATAACCCGATTCGCAAGCCTGCCTATGATCCCGAAAACATGCGCCTGCGCGGCGGTATGCAGGGCTATCCGTTGCGACCCGAAGGTTGGTCGGCGCTCAAGCGCCGGGTGGGATCGCTGTATCCTGCCTTCACGGATACAGAGGTTGAAAGCCTGCTTGGTAGCTTCGGCGCCAATGTGATGGAAAGTCGCGTGGCGGCACTGGAGAAAGAGTTCAGCAGGTTCAACCTGGACTTCCAGCGCTGGTTGAACGGCATGAATCTGATCTATCGTCTCAGCCCTGAAGGCGTGGCGGAGTGGACGTCGCGCAACAGGGTCTATCAGCTTCTGCGTCAAAGCTGGCAGCGCACCGGCCCTGCGGGGCCTCCTGCACGGGGAGTTATCCGGGCCCAGGCGCTTGTGCTCGATGGTCTGCCGATGGATCGTCATCTTGAGACAATGCCCGCGCTAAGCGCCAGTTTTGACCACGTCACCTCCTTAAGTTTGCGAAACGGCCAGATACGCCCCAACCAATTATCTTTTCTCGGCGGATTTCGCCAGTTGCGCGACCTCGATTTGTTGAAGAACCGCTTGAGCGATTTTCCGCAGGTCATCAGTTCCATGCCGCATCTGCGTATGCTGATGCTTTCGGATAATCAGATCACATTGACCTTGGAGAGCGCTGCCCGGCTGCGCTCGATGAGCCGGCTGCATGTGCTGAAGCTTGATGGGAATCCGCTCGGATTGGTTCCGGATATCAGTCAGATGCCGGCTTTGCTGGTACTGACACTGGACAGCACGGGCATTGATACGTGGCCGGTGGGGCTGTTCGCTAAACAACGACCGCGAAACCTGTTCCTGGATTTGCGCCATAACCAGATCAGTGAGCTTCCGGATGTCGCACCGGGTTCGGTTTACGCTGAATTGATTGCGCGAACCAAAGTGAGCCGCGAGCCTTATTTCCTTTCGGCGGAAAATCTGGAGAAGCTCAAGCAATATATCGAGTCAGTCGGGCTCGATCCGGATCGCCCCTATCCGTCGTGGGGAACCGTCGACAGCTCGGCCTGGGATGAGGGCATCAGCGAGGATGAATGGAATGCGCGTCAACCATTCTGGGATGAAGTGGAGGATGAGTTCGGCTCCGAGCCATTCTTCAACGAGCTGCGCAAGCTGACGACTTCAGCCGACTTCCGTGCGACGGATCCGAGCTATCGAGCTGACCTCACGGCCAAGGTCTGGCGAATGATTTTCGCCATGAACGAGAACACTGTACTGCGCGAGAGAATTTTCGCCGAGGCCGTCGCCTCCACAACCTGTGCGGATGCCGGTGCGCAGTTTTTCAATGCGATGGGCGTCGAGGTACTGGTGCATGAGGCGTACGGGCTGATCAACACTGATCTGGTTGAGGCCGAACTGGTTTCGCTGGCGCGGGGTAAGTCGCGCCTCGACGAGCTGGGGCAGATCGCCCGGCAGCGTGTGGCTGACCGCTTGGAAGCCGGCGAAACATTTCGCCGCGAGGATGCCGACGGAGTCACCGGCAGCATCGATGAAGTGGAGGTTCATATGGCCTACATGACCGATCTGGCCGAACGCCTGGATCTACCGTGGCAGTCGCGCGGTATGTTGTTCCGCAACGTCGCCGGCGTCACCGAGAAGATGATTGAGGATGCTTATCAGCGAGTGATCGCGCTGGAGGAGGGAGAGTTGCTGGCGCCACGAATCCTTGAACAGCCTTTTTGGCAGCAGTTCCTCAAGCGTACGTACCGCAAAGAGTTCGATGAGTTGCTGACCTCTCTCAAGGATGAGGACGATATGGCGCAATTTGAAGCGTTGCAAACGCTGGAGAAAACCCTGACGCAAAAAGCGATAGATCGGGCGAAGCTGCAGACGGTTTATCCGCTGTTCACGGTGAAACCGTAAACAGGCCTGGAGGCGCGATAACGCCTCCAGGCTTTTTTTGCTGCTGTGGCTTAAAACAGAAAGTAACGCTGCGCCATCGGCAGCGTTTCCGCCGGTTCACACCATAGCAATACGCCGTCGGCCTTGACCTGATACGTCTGCGGGTCGACGTCGATGTTCGGCAGGTAATCGTTGTGGATCAGATCGGTTTTCTGCACATCGCGACAACCTTTGACCACGGCGATTTTTTTCTTCAAGCCCAGCGTTTCGGGCAACCCGGCGTCGTGTGCAGCCTGGCTGATGAAGGTCAGGCTGGTGGCGTGCAGCGAGCCACCGTAACTGGCGAACATCGGGCGGTAGTGCACCGGTTGCGGCGTCGGAATCGAAGCGTTGGCGTCGCCCATCAAACTGGCGGCAATCGCACCACCCTTGAGAATCAGCGTCGGTTTCACGCCGAAAAACGCCGGACGCCAAAGCACCAGGTCGGCCCATTTGCCGACTTCAATCGAGCCGACTTCGTGGCTGATGCCATGGGTGATCGCCGGGTTGATCGTGTACTTGGCGATGTAGCGTTTAGCGCGGAAGTTATCGTTGCCTGCGCCGTCCTGTTGCAGTGGGCCGCGCTGTTTTTTCATTTTGTCGGCGGTCTGCCAGGTACGCGTGATGACTTCGCCGACGCGGCCCATGGCTTGACTGTCGGAGCTGATCATCGAGAACGCGCCGAGGTCATGAAGGATGTCTTCGGCGGCAATCGTTTCGCGACGGATACGGCTTTCGGCGAACGCGACGTCTTCGGCAATGCTTGGGTCGAGGTGGTGGCAGACCATCAGCATGTCGAGGTGTTCGTCGATGGTGTTGCGCGTAAACGGTCGGGTCGGGTTGGTCGAGCTCGGCAGCACGTTGGGGAAGCCGCAGGCCTTGATGATGTCCGGCGCGTGACCGCCACCGGCACCTTCGGTGTGGTAGGTGTGGATGGTGCGACCCTTGAATGCGCCAAGGGTGGTTTCGACGAAACCAGATTCGTTGAGGGTGTCGGTGTGGATCGCCACCTGCACGTCGAACTGGTCGGCGACGGTCAGGCAGTTGTCGATGCTCGCCGGGGTGGTGCCCCAGTCTTCGTGCAACTTGAGGCCGATGGCGCCGGCCTTGACCTGCTCGATCAGCGGTTCCGGCAGGCTGGCGTTGCCCTTGCCGGTGAGGCCGATGTTCATCGGGAAGGCGTCGGCGGCCTGAAGCATGCGCGCCAGGTGCCAAGGGCCCGATGTGCACGTTGTGGCGTTGGTGCCCGTGGCCGGGCCGGTGCCGCCGCCGATCATGGTGGTGACGCCGCTCATCAGCGCCTCTTCGATTTGCTGTGGGCAGATGAAGTGGATGTGCGTGTCGATGCCACCGGCGGTGAGGATCATGCCTTCACCGGCGATCACTTCAGTGCCAGCGCCGATGGCGATGGTCACGTTAGGCTGCACGTCCGGGTTACCGGCCTTGCCGATCGCGGCGATGCGCCCATCCTTGAGGCCGACGTCGGCTTTGACGATGCCCCAGTGGTCGATGATCAGCGCGTTGGTGATCAGCGTGTCGACGACTTCGGCGGCCAATAACTGGCTTTGGCCCTGACCGTCGCGGATGACTTTGCCGCCACCGAATTTCACTTCTTCGCCGTAGGTGGTGAAGTCTTTTTCGACCTCGATCCACAGCTCGGTGTCGGCCAGGCGCACCTTGTCGCCGACGGTGGGGCCGAACATGTCGGCGTAGGCTTGACGGGAAATCTTCATGCGGCGTCCTTCAGGAAAATAGTGGTGAGCCATAGACCCTCACCCTAGCCCTCTCCCAGAGGGAGAGGGGACTGTTCGCGGTGGGTCGGCTATCGGTGATCGGCTCCCTCTCCCTCGGGAGAGGGCTGGGGTGAGGGGCCGCGGTGCACGCAGATGTCAGAGATCACCCATGATTCGTCCGGCAAACCCAAACACCCGCCGATGCCCGGCGTAATCCACCAACTCAACCTCACGACTCTGCCCCGGCTCAAAACGCACCGCCGTGCCCGCCGGAATATTCAGGCGCATGCCACGGCTGGCTGCGCGATCAAACGCCAGCGCGTCGTTGGTTTCAAAAAAGTGATAGTGCGACCCCACCTGAATCGGCCGGTCGCCGCTGTTGGCGACTTTCAGGCTGATGGTGCGGCGATCGACGTTGAGTTCGATATCGCCGGGCTGGATCTGGTACTCGCCAGGAATCATCACTGGGCTCCTTGCAGAATCTTGTAATAGAGGGCGGTCGGCCGATAGGTGCCGTTCGGGTCGCAGGCGTAATCGGGGATGGCACCCGCGCGGGTGTAACCCAATGCCTGATAGAAATTTTCGGCGGGCGAGCCCGCTTCGGTGTCGAGGTAGAGCATGCCGCGCTTGTGCTTCGGCGCTTCGAGTTCCAGCGCGCTCATCAATTGCTGACCGAGGCCGCGACGCCGCGCGTCTTCGCGCACCAGCAGTTTCTGCACCTCGGCGCGGTTCAAGCCGTTGGCCTTCTGACACAGACCCAACTGCACACTGGCCAGCACTTCTTCGTCTTTGACCACCACCCAGAGCAGCACGCTGCCCTTGTTGACGTTGTCCTGAACCTCATCGAAGTATGCGCGCGCCTGCACCGCATCGAGGTCGGCCATGAAACCGACGCTGGCGCCATAACCCACTGCGTCGAGCAGCAAATCGATCAGGCCCTGACGGTAGTGGGCAAAACTTTCAGCATTGACGCGGCGCAGTTGGGCGGCGTTCATCGGTGTCACTCCTTGATGGTTTCAGGCGGCTCCGCGCCAGGATTGAGGGTCAGTTGCATGAATGTCAGGTCGAGCCAGCGGCCGAACTTGGTGCCGACTTGCGGCATCTGCCCGGTGGTGATGAAACCGGCGCGCTCGTGCAGACGAATCGAAGCAGCGTTGCCGCTTTCGATGGCGGCGACCATCACGTGCTTGTCGCAGGTCTTCGCCCGTTCGATCAGCACAGTCATCAGTTGCGGGCCGAGGCCGTTGCCGCGTTGGTCGCTGCGCACATACACCGAGTGCTCGACGGTGTGGCGGAAACCGTCGAACGGCCGCCAGTCACCGAACGAAGCGTAGCCGAGCACAGTGTTGTCGGCGTCGACGATCACCAGAATCGGATAGGCCTGTGCCTGACGCGCGCTGAACCACGCCTGGCGGTTGCCGAGGTCGACGGCTTGTTCATTCCAGATCGCCGTGGTGTTGAGCACGGCGTCGTTGTAGATGTCGCGGATCGCCGGCAGATCGGCGTGAACGGCATCGCGAATGGAGTAAGTCATGGCGCGGCCTCAGACGATCGGTTGGTGGACGGTGACCAGTTTGGTGCCGTCGGGGAACGTCGCTTCGACCTGAATCTCCGGGATCATTTCCGGGATGCCTTCCATCACTTGTTCGCGGCATAGCAGGGTAGTGCCGAAGTGCATCAACTCGGCGACGGTCCGACCGTCACGCGCGCCTTCGAGCAGCGCAGCGGAGATGTAGGCCATGGCTTCCGGGTAATTGAGTTTCACGCCGCGCGCCAAACGCCGCTCGGCGACGAGGCCAGCGGTGAAGATCAGCAGCTTGTCTTTTTCGCGTGGGGTCAGGTCCATTGTGGGAATCCAATATCGGCAGTTAAAAATGATGTCGTACACCCTGCAGGAGCTGCCGAAGGCTGCGATCTTTTGATCTTGATCTTTAAAAACAAGATCAAAAGATCGCAGCCTGCGGCAGCTCCTACAGGGGAATGCATTTCAGGTGTTCCAGATTCGGGGTGGCTGGGCTTCGCGGTCCAGCAGCACCGGGCGTAGCAAGCGCCAAAGATCGATCAGCCAGGCGCGGGCGAGCAACGCTTCACTGGCCAGACAACGGGCCACCAGCAGCCCAGGCAACTGGGTCAAATCCCCACGCACTTCATGCCCCAGCGAGCGACAACGCTCAAGCAACTCAGCATCAATTTCACCGGTGACCAACAACGTCGCAAACACCGGATGACCATCCAGCCCGATCGGCGAATCAAGCAAACCGTCGTCACCGACAATGCGCTGGCGCTCATGCCAGAGCAATCGGCCGTCGCGGCGAATATCCAGATGCGCCTGAAAATGCCCGCGATCAAAACGCTCACCACTGGCCGGGCGACCCAACGCCACCACGTCCCAATAAAACAACCGCGCGTCACCTTCAAGATCAATCGAAGTGCTCAGTTCAGCCTGGGCGGCGCTGTAGACGATGGTTTCCTGCGGCAGCCATTCCAGCGTCGCGCCGGCCGCCACTTTAAAGTCGAGTTTCTGATAAGCCGGGCCACCGGCGCGATACCACTTGGCCGCGCCTGGGCTGGTGATCTGCGCCCAGGCCTGTTGCTCGACGCGCACGCTGATGTCGAGGCGATCACCGCCAGCAATCCCGCCTGGCGGGTGGACGATGATGTGCTGGCAGACCTCGGGGCCTTCGGCGTACAGGTGCTTTTGCACCCGCAGCGGGCCGAGGTGCCGGCGCTGAACCGGACGTGTGCAATCGCCGAAACGCGCGTAAGCGAGTTCCAGCTCGGCGTGCCAGCTCGGGGTAAACAGGGCAGGTGAAACAGTCGAATTCATGGTTTGTAATTATCGTTAGGAAGCTACAGATTAGATCGTTGCCTTAGATCGTGACCAGCCCGCGCACGCCTTCGGCCTCCATATTTTCGCCGCGACCCTGCTGCACGATCTCGCCCCGGGACATCACCAGGTATTGATCGGCCAGTTCCGCCGCGAAGTCGTAGAACTGCTCGACCAGCAAAATCGCCATGTCGCCGCGCGCCGCGAGTTTTTTGATCACCGCGCCGATCTCCTTGATCACCGAGGGTTGAATGCCTTCGGTGGGCTCATCGAGTATCAATAAACGCGGACGGCTGGCCAATGCGCGACCAATCGCCAATTGCTGTTGCTGACCGCCGGAGAGGTCACCGCCGCGACGCTGCTTCATTTGTAGCAGCACCGGGAACAATTCATAAATGAAACTTGGCACTTCTTTGGCTTCACTGCCGGGAAACCGCGACAGGCCCATCAACAGATTTTCCTCAACGGTCAGGCGGCCGAAGATTTCCCGACCTTGCGGCACGTAAGCGATTCCGGCGTGAACCCGTTGATGCGGCTTGAACGTGGTGATCGGTTTGCCTTCCCAATTCACTGCGCCTTCTTTGGCGGGCAGCAGGCCCATCAGGCATTTGAGCAGGGTGGTTTTGCCGACGCCGTTGCGCCCGAGCAGGCAGGTGACTTCGCCGACTTTCACGTCGAACGAGAGACCGCGCAGGATGTGGCTACCGCCGTAGTACTGGTGCAGCTTGTCGACTTGCAGCATGTCCAAATTCCTTCTGTTGCACACAGAACCCTGTGGGAGCGAGCCTGCTCGCGAATGCGGAGTAACATTCAGCATATTCGTCGCCTGATGCACCGCTTTCGCGAGCAGGCTCGCTCCCACAGGTTTTGTATTCGCAAACCTTAGCGGCCGAGGTAAACCTCGATCACGCGCTCGTTTTCCTGCACTTGCTCAAGCGAGCCTTCCGCCAGCACGCTGCCCTGGTGCAACACGGTCACATGGTCAGCAATCGAGCCAACAAAGCCCATGTCATGCTCCACCACCATCAGCGAATGCTTGCCCGCCAGGCTCTTGAACAACTCAGCGGTGAACTCGGTTTCCGCATCGGTCATCCCCGCCACCGGCTCATCGAGCAGGAGCAATTGCGGATCCTGCATCAGCAACATGCCGATCTCGAGAAACTGCTTCTGCCCGTGGGACAACAACCCTGCCGGGCGATTGACCGAGGTGGTCAGGCGAATCGTCTCCAGCACTTCGCTGATACGATCCTTCTGCTCACCACTTAACCGCGCACGCAAACTGGCCCAGACCGACTTGTCGGTTTTCTGCGCCAGTTCAAGGTTTTCAAACACGCTCAAAGCCTCGAACACTGTCGGCTTCTGGAACTTGCGACCGATGCCGGCCTGAGCGATTTGCACTTCGCTCATTTGCGTCAGATCCAGCGTTTCGCCGAACCACGCCTTGCCGTGACTCGGTCGGGTCTTGCCGGTGATCACGTCCATCAGCGTGGTCTTGCCCGCACCGTTGGGGCCGATGATGCAGCGCAATTCGCCGACGCCGATGTACAGATTCAGATTATTCAGCGCACGAAAGCCATCGAAGCTGACGCTGATGTCTTCGAGTGTGAGGATGGTGCCGTGGCGGGTGTCGAGGCCCGGGCCGACGCGTTGGCCGAGGCCGATCGAGTCGCGGCTGGTGCCGGCGTCCTTGTTCGGTTCGACGGGAAAAAAGGCTGGTTCCAACATGAATTCAGCGCTCGCTGTGACTCTCATTGTTCACCTCGTTTCTTCAGCAGACCGATCACGCCTTTGGGCAGGTACAGCGTCACGACGATAAACAGCGCGCCGAGGAAGAACAGCCAGTATTCCGGGAACGCCACGGTGAACCAGCTCTTCATGCCGTTGACCACACCGGCACCGAGCAACGGGCCGATCAGCGTGCCGCGCCCGCCAAGAGCCACCCAAACCGCCGCTTCAATCGAGTTGGTCGGCGACATTTCGCTCGGGTTGATGATGCCCACTTGCGGCACGTACAACGCACCGGCCAGACCACACAACACCGCACTCAACACCCACACGAACAGCTTGAAGCCACGCGGGTCGTAGCCGCAGAACATCAAACGGTTTTCCGCATCACGCAATGCCGTCAGCACGCGGCCAAACTTGCTCTGCGCCAATCGCCAGCCGATAAACAGGCTCGCCACCAGCAACAACACCGTGGCCAGAAACAGCACCGCGCGGGTGCCCGGTTCAGTGATGCCGAAACCGAGAATCGTGCGGAAATTGGTGAAACCATTGTTGCCACCAAACCCGGTCTCGTTGCGGAAAAACAGGAGCATGCCGGCGAAGGTCAGGGCCTGGGTCATGATCGAGAAATACACGCCTTTGATCCGCGAACGGAAGGCGAAGAAACCGAACACCAGCGCCAGCAACCCCGGCGCCAACACCACCAGACACATCGCCCAGACGAAGCTGCTGGTGCCAGTCCAATACCACGGCAATTCGCTCCACGACAGGAAGGTCATGAACGCCGGCAGACCATCGCCGGCAGCCTGACGCATCAGGTACATGCCCATCGCATAACCGCCAAGGGCGAAGAACAGACCGTGACCCAGCGAGAGCAAACCGGCGTAACCCCAGACCAGATCCAGCGCCAGTGCGACGATGGCGTAGCAGAGGATTTTGCCGACCAGCGTCAGGGTGTACGCCGAGATGTGCAGCGCATTGTCGGGCGACAACAACGACAGCAGCGGCAGGGCGATCAGCAGGGCGAGGATTACCGCACCGATGGCAATGGTGACTTTCGGCCCGGCCTTTTGCGTGGCCGTGACTAACAGAGGCTGGTTCATCAGTCGATCACCCGTCCTTTCAGTGCGAAGAGGCCTTGCGGACGTTTCTGGATAAACAGAATGATCAGCGCGAGGATCAGGATCTTGCCGAGCACTGCACCGATCTGCGGTTCGAGAATCTTGTTGGCGATGCCCAGGCCGAATGCTGCGAGCACGCTACCGGCCAATTGGCCGACGCCGCCGAGCACCACCACCAGGAACGAGTCGATGATGTAGCTCTGACCGAGGTCGGGGCCGACGTTGCCGATCTGGCTCAGCGCCACACCGCCGAGCCCGGCGATGCCCGAGCCGAGGCCGAAGGCGAGCATGTCGACGCGACCGGTCGGCACACCGCAGCAAGCCGCCATGTTGCGGTTCTGGGTAACGGCGCGGACGTTGAGGCCGAGGCGGGTTTTGTTCAGCAGCAGCCACGTCAGCACCACCACGAACAGTGCGAAAGCGATGATGACGATGCGGTTGTACGGCAGCACCAGATTCGGCAGCACTTGAATACCGCCGGACAGCCACGCCGGGTTGGCGACTTCAACGTTCTGCGCGCCGAACAACAAACGCACCAGTTGAATCAGCATCAGGCTGATGCCCCACGTGGCGAGCAATGTTTCCAGTGGGCGGCCGTAGAGGTGACGAATCACCGTGCGCTCCAGTGCCATGCCGATTGCGGCGGTAACGAAGAACGCCACTGGCAGCGCGATCAACGGATAAAACTCGATGGCTTGCGGTGCGTAGCGCTGGAACATCAACTGCACCACATACGTCGAGTAGGCGCCGAGCATCAGCATCTCGCCGTGGGCCATGTTGATCACGCCGAGCAGGCCGAACGTGATCGCCAGACCGAGTGCCGCCAACAGCAGGATCGAGCCGAGGGACATGCCGCTGAAGGCCTGACCGAGGATCTCGCCGATCAGCAGTTTGCGTTTGACTTGAGCAAGGCTGGTTTCGGCGGCGGTGCGCACCGTGGCATCGGCTTCGACGCCGGGTTCGAGCAAACCTTCGAGGCGCGTACGGGCCAGTGGATCGCCGGTTTCGCCGAGCAATCTCACTGCGGCGAGGCGCACGGCGGGGTCAGTGTCGACCAGTTGCAGATTGGCCAGCGCCAGGCTCAGGGCGGCGTGGACCCTGTCATCTTTTTCGCCAGCGAGTTGCTGGTCGAGGAATTTCAGCTGCGCGGGTTTCGCGCTTTTCTGCAATTGCTGCACGGCAGTCAGACGGATTTTGGCGTCGGCGGCGAGCAATTGATGGCTGGCCATGGCGGTGTCGATCAGACCTCGCAGGCGATTGTTCAGGCGCAGGGTTTTTGGCTGGCCATCGATGGTCAACTCGCCTTGTTGCAGGGCGTTGATCAGTTCGATACGCGCCGGGTCGGGCTGCGCGGCCCAGGTTTCCAGAAGCTTGGCCTGTTGCACGGGATTGGCCGCGACGAAGTCTTCGGCATCGCCGGCGTGGGCGAGCATTGGCAGCAACAGTGCGATGGCGAGAAGCAAGCGGTGTATGGCAGTGCGCATATGCGTGGCCTTGCGTAGTGATCGTTCCCACGCTCCGCGTGGGAATGTAGCCCGGGACGCTCCGCGTCCCCAAAGCGGACGCAGAGCGTCCGTTGAGGCATTCCCAGGCAGAGCGTGGGAACGATCAGGTTTAGCGGGATAACTCAGTTGCTCTTCACCGCATAATCCGGCTTCTTGTCGTTGCCCTGAATGAACGGGCTCCACGGTTGCGCACGGATCGGCCCTTCGGTCTGCCACACGACGTTGAACTGACCATCGGCCTGAATCTCGCCGATCATCACCGGTTTGTGCAGGTGGTGGTTGGTCTTGTCCATGGTCAGCGTGTAGCCCGACGGCGCCGCAAAGGTCTGCCCGGCCAGCGCTTCACGTACTTTGTCGACGTCAGTGGATTTGGCTTTCTCAACCGCTTGCGCCCACATGTGGATACCGACGTAAGTGGCTTCCATCGGGTCGTTGGTCACGGCTTTGTCCGCGCCCGGCAGGTTGTGTTTCTTCGCGTAGGCTTTCCAGTCAGCGACGAATTTCTTGTTCGCCGGGTTCTCGACGGATTCAAAGTAGTTCCACGCCGCGAGGTTGCCCACCAGTGGTTTGGTGTCGATGCCGCGCAGCTCTTCTTCGCCGACCGAGAACGCCACGACTGGTACGTCGGTGGCTTTCAAACCCTGGTTGGCCAGCTCTTTATAGAACGGCACGTTGGAGTCGCCGTTGACGGTCGAGATGACCGCAGTCTTGCCACCGGCGGAGAATTTTTTGATGTTGGCGACGATGGTTTGATAGTCGCTGTGACCGAACGGCGTGTAGACCTCTTCGATGTCCTTGTCGGCCACACCTTTGGAGTGCAGGAACGAACGGAGGATTTTGTTGGTGGTGCGCGGGTAGACGTAGTCGGTGCCGAGCAGGAAGTAGCGCTTGGCGCTGCCGCCTTCTTCACTCATCAAATATTCAACCGCCGGGATCGCTTGCTGGTTCGGCGCGGCGCCGGTGTAGAAGACGTTCGGCGACATCTCTTCGCCTTCGTATTGCACCGGGTAGAACAGCAGACCGTTGAGCTCTTCGAACACCGGCAGCACCGATTTACGTGACACGGAAGTCCAGCAGCCGAACACCACGGCGACCTTGTCCTGAGTCAGCAACTGCCGGCCTTTCTCGGCGAACAGCGGCCAGTTCGATGCCGGGTCAACCACGACCGGCTCAAGCATCTTGCCGTTGACGCCGCCCTTGGCGTTGATCTCGTCGATGGTCATCAGCGCCATGTCTTTGAGCGACGTTTCGGAGATCGCCATGGTGCCGGACAACGAATGCAGAATCCCGACCTTGATGGTCTCGGCGGCCTGGACAGTCCAGGTCATGCCCATCGCGGCAATCGATGCCGTGAGTGTGAAAGCCTTGATCAAACTGCGACGCTTCATTGTGCGATCTCCATGAACATTTGAAGTTTTTTTGGTTGGCAGATGCGGACGACTGAAGGCTGTTTTGCAAGGGCTGTGCCCGGTCGGGTTCAGGCAGGAAAATGTCGTGTTAGAGCGCTTGCGCGGTTTTGCGCTGCACCACGAAGGGACGCGCAGGGCGCGTTGGTGCATGCGGTCGCGCCACTTTGGGGCGCGGAGGGACAGGTCGCTGAACAGCGGACGTGGGAGCAGAACTGCTCCCACGGTATGAAGGGGGTTCAGCTCTTGACGCAGTTTTCCATGCCGTGACCGCCGCCTTCGTATTCAGGGCCGTAGTAGTACTTGGTAAAGGACGCTTTGCCGTCAGACGACGTGCTCATTTTGGCGATACCCACGCCAAAATCTTTGAGTGCCGGGTCGGTATGCGCGAAGTAGATGGCCAGTGATGTTGCCTGGGCGGCCGCGAAACCGTTGTAAAGCGACTTGTCCGCCAGCGTCAGAGTGAAGGCGTATGCGCCGTATTCACCCGTGCTCTGCCCGGCATTCAGTTGCATATCGACAGTGCCCTTGAACTCGCCGATGTGGCTGTCCATGCCGGTGCATGCGTAGGTGCCGCTGTAGTCCGTGCCGGTAAACGGCGCTTGCGCCGCCCAGGCTGGCGCGGTGATAAATGCGATGGATGCGATTATTTTTTTGAGCATCGTGCTTACCCTATCTTCTGTGGACAGACGCCTTTCGACGGATACACGCCGAATATTGCGCATCTGATCGCCAACGGTTCAGCGATGGCGAGAGGCTAAGGAGCGGACGTCTGACAGACAACCTGAAAAGTTCGTAGGAAATTTCCGTTTTCGTGGTTTTGGCAGATGTAGTTGTCGACAGGAAATCTGGTTCCGGGCAGGGCTCTGGCGATCTAACGGATTCAGCGACGACGCATCAATCCGATGAAGAACAGACCACCGATAGCCGCGGTGGCGATGCCGATCGGCAAGTCTTCCGGCGCGATCAACGTGCGCGCTGCGACATCGACCCAGACCAGAAAGATGCTGCCAAGCAGCACGCACGCCGGCAGCAAACGCCGATGCTCGGCACCGACCAGGCGCCGCGCGATGTGCGGCACCATCAGCCCGACAAAGCCGATCGAGCCACTGATCGATACCAGCACACCGGTCATCAACGAGGCGATGACGAACACCCGCAAACGCACCGCGCGCGCATTCAAGCCAAGGGTCACGGCGGTCTGCTCGCCGGCCATCAATGCGTTCAACGGTCGCGCCATGCCCAGCAGCAACATCAACCCGAGCAGCACGCTGGCCGCTGGCACCGCGAGCAACTCCCAGCGCGCCAGCCCGAGGCCGCCGAGCATCCAGAACATCACCGCCGAACTGGCGCGGTGGTCGCCCATGAACAGCAGCAGATTGGCGATCGCCATCATCACGAACGACACCGCCACGCCACACAACAGCAAGCGGTCACTGTCGAGCCGGCCATGGCGACTGGCAATCGCCAGCACCACCAGCATGCTCAACAACGCGCCGATGAACGCGGCGATCGGCAAGGTCAACAACCCGACAATTTCGCCGACATGCAGCACCACGATCACCGCGCCCAGCGTGGCCCCGGAGGTGACGCCGAGCAGGTGCGGATCGGCCAGCGGATTGCGCGTCACCGCTTGCAGCACCGCGCCAATCAGCGCCAGCCCGGCACCGACCAGCGCGCCGAGGAGCATGCGCGGCACGCGAATCAGCCAGACGATATGTTCCTGTCCGGCGCTCCAGCTCACCTCGCCAACACCGAAAGCCTTGTGCAGCAAAATCCGCCACACCACGTCCACCGGCACCCGCGCCGGGCCGAAGCCGAGCGAGACCACGCACGACACCAGCAACACGGCGCCGAGGGCGAGCAGCAGCAAGGCATAGCGACGGTTGATCATTCGCCGTGGAAACCTTTGGCCAGGGTTTCAACGGCCAACACGTTGTCGATGCCCGGCGTGGCTTGCACATACGGAATAACGATGAAGCGCTGGTTCTTTATCGCATCGACCGATTGCAGCGCTTGGTTATCGAGCAGGAACTGGATTTTCTGATCTGCGGTGATTTCGCTGTAGTCGACGATCACGATCACTTGCGGATTGTGTTCAACCACGGTTTCCCAGTTGACCCGCGTCCAGCTCGCGTCGACGTCATCGAGAATATTGCGCCCGCCCGCCGCATCGATCAGTGCTTGCGGCATGCCGAGGCGGCCAGAGGTCATCGCGCGGTCTTCGCCGCTGTCATAAAGGAACACGCGCGGCTTTTCTGCCGGCAGGTCTTTGCGCACGGCAGCGACTTGCGCCTGCATGTCGGCGATCAAGGCATTGGCGCGATCCTGCACGTCGAAGATTTTGCCGAGGTTGCGCAGGTCGTTGTAAGTGTCCTCCAGCGTCGCCGCCGGGCGCTTCATCACGAAAGCGCAGGACTCGGTCAACTCGTAGACATTGATGCCCAGCGGTTGCAGGGTTTGCGGCGTCAGGTCGCCGCCGACGCGCATGCCGTAATCCCAACCGGCGAAGAAGAAATCGACGTTGGCGTTGAGCAGGGTTTCCACCGACGGGTACTTCGCCGCGAGCTCCGGCAGACCGTCGAGCAGCGATTGCATCTCGGGCGTCACCGACTTCCAGCCACTGACGCCGCTGTAGCCAGCCATCCGCGATTTGAGGCCGAGGGCGAGCATCATCTGGGTCATGTTGATGTCGTGGCTGACTGCGTGTTTTGGCGCTTCCTTGAAAGTCACGTCGCGGTTGCAGCTGTGCACGGTGAGCGGGTATTTCGTCGCTTCGGCCAAGGCTTCGGCACTGCACAACAGAAGGGCGACGCAAAGCAGGGAACGCAGGGTCATGGTCGGGTTATCCAGGTGATTCGCGGGTAGCCGTGGAGGGGATGCGCGTCGATCAACGCCTCGACGCCAAAGACCTCGCGCAGTAATTGTTCAGTGAGGACTTCTTGCGGCGTGCCGCTGGCGACGATGCGGCCGTGATCGATCACGTACAAACGGTCGCAGAACGCGGCGGCCAGATTCAGGTCGTGGATGCTGGCGAGGGTGCCGATCTTCAGGCGTTTGACCAGTTGCAGTAGTTCGAGCTGATAGCGCGGGTCGAGGTGATTGGTCGGCTCGTCGAGGATCAGCAGTTGCGGTTGTTGAGTCAGGGCGCGGGCGAGAATCACCCGCTGCTTTTCACCGCCGGAGAGGGTGGCGAAAGCGTGGTCTTCGAAGCCTTCGAGGCCGACGGATTTCAGCGCTTGAGTGGCCAGATCGCGGTCTTCCCGGGTGTCGCCGTCGAACAGACGTTTGTGCGGCGAGCGGCCCATGGCGACGACTTCTTCGACGGTCAGGCCGAAGGCATCGGGGAATTCCTGCAAGACCACGGCGATGCGTTGCGCGCACCAGCGTGAGGATTGTTTCCAGACGTTGTGGTGTTCAAGTCTGACCTCACCGCTTTCCGGCGGGCTGAAGCGATAGGCGCAGCGCAGCAGGCTGGTCTTGCCGCTGCCGTTGGGGCCGATCAACCCGACGAACTCACCGGCGGCCACCTGCAACGAGGCGTCACGCAGCTGGAACTGGTGATGACAGTGGCCGTGGCCCAGCGGTGTCCAGGCGAGGTCGGTGAGGGTGAGTGAGGTCATGCGGGTCCGGTGTGATGTTGGTGATTGTGGTGGTTCAGTGAGATTTTTTCCCCCTCACCCCAGCCCTCTCCCCCAAGGGGTAGAGGGGGAAAGGGAGCCGATCTTCATGCTGTTCAAACCCTGAGTTCGACTCGGTATTTCAAGTCGGTGCAACTTGCCCAAACACCTCGGTCAGTCCCCTCTACCTCTGGGAGAGGGCTAGGGTGAGGGCAAGGCTTTTCAATCAAAAGGTGTAATCAGCGCTGACAAAAAACGAGCGCGGTTCGCCAAGGATCCACTGCTGCCCCTCATTGTATTGGCTTTGCGCATACCGGCGGTCAAACAGGTTGTTCACCTGCAAGCCCAGCGTCGTGTTGCGTAGGGCTTGCCACGACAACGTCGCGTCGACCACGGTGTAACTCGGCAGCTCGTTGCGGTTGGCCATATCGGCGTAACGCGCATCAACATACCGCACACCGGCGCCGGCCTTGAGATCATCGCTAAGCGCTTTGTTCAGCCAAAGGTTGGCCGTACGCCTCGGTACGTCCACCGGGCGATTGCCGTTGTACGACAGCGTCTGGCCGTTCACCACCTCCGAGAAATCGTCGTACTTGGCCTTCACCATCGCCGCGTTCGCTTGCAGTTGCCAGGCATGCGGCAGTTGCAGATCGAGGCTCGCTTCCAGCCCATTCGACGACTGCTGACCCACTTGCTGCTTAAGCGTCGGGTTGCCCGGATCGTCAGTCAGCAGCTTCTTTTTCACAATGCGATACGCCGCCAAGGTGAACTCGCCGCGCTGATCCCAGAACAATTGCTTCAAGCCGACTTCAGTCTGGCGCGCGGTCGACAGATCGTACTGCTGCTGGCTTGGGCTCAGAGAAATCAGCCCGCCAATACCGTCGGTGCTGGTCGCCATCTGGCCGTAGAACGAGGTGTCCGGCGTCAACGCAAACACCAGCCCGGCCTTCCAGTTGTTGCCGGTCAGGGTCTTGTCGCTCTGGCTGCCATCGAGCAGATTGTTGCGATCAACGTGCACGTAATCGCGGCGCACACCGGTCACCAGCGACCAGCGCTCACTCAACTGCGTGCGGTTCTCGGCGAACACCGACATCTGTTTGGTGGTGCTGTCGAACTGATCGCGATAAGGGTCGGCGCTCTCGAAAGTGCCGACCTGCGGGTGATACAGATCCACGGCCTGGCCGGTCGGCAACACGTCGTTGAACGGTGAGTTGCTGTTGAGCTGGAAGCGGATGCGGTTGTATTCGACGCCGCTGACGGTCTGGCTGTCGAGGCCGAACAGCGAGTGTTTGAAGGTGAAAGTCTGACGGTCGCCAACCTGTTCTTGTTTATGGCCGATGCCGAAATAACCGCTGCGGCTCAATTGCTGCGTGCCCGCGTCGAAGTTGTAGTTCTCGGCGTTCTGCCAGCGGCGCTGGGCTTTGAGGTAGTACAGCTCGTTGCTGGCGCTGACCGAGTCGTTGATCTGCCAGTCGCTGGTCAGACGCGTCCACTGATCGTTGTAATGCTGTTTGTCGTCGCGCACGTTGTAGTTCTTGTAACGCAGGCTGTCCTGCAAATGGCCGTTGATCAACGGCGTGCCGAAGTAGTTTTGCGGGCGCTGATCTCCGTAATCGTGGGCGAGGGTAAACGCCAGATCTTCGCTGGCCTGCCAGCGCAGGGCGGCGCTGATGAAGTCGCTGGAGGCGTCGCTGCGATCGATCCAGCCGTTGCTGCGCAGACGATTGAGATTGAGGCGATAGCTCAACGTATCGCTCAGTGAACCGCCGCTGTCGAAGGCCTGCTGTTGGCTGTCGTAAGAGCCATAACCGACGCGCAGATGATTTTCGATGTCGCCCTCGAATGGCTTCTTCGGAATGACGTTGACCACCGCGCCGGTCGCGCCTTCGCCGTACAACACCGACGCCGGGCCACGCAGCACATCGACACGCTCGACCGACCAAGTGTCGACCGGAAACGTGACGGTGCCCATGCCGGTGTACATACGATTACCGTCATACAACTGCATCACCGAACTCTGACCGGTGAAACCGCGCGCCTGCAACGATGTGCCGCCATCGCCCGGCGTCCCGGTGCGGCTGATGCCGGTGCTGCGCGACACCGCGTCCTGCACGCTGCGATCGCCGCGTGCGCGGACTTGCTCGCCGCTGAGGCTTTCAACGCTGGCCGGGGTTTGCATGGCGCTGAGGTTCAGCCGCGAACCGGCGGTGGTCGGCGTGGTGAGGCTGACGGTTGCATCGTCAACGGCAGGCGCGCTGATGGTGCCGGTGGGCAACGTCAGGGCGGCGCTGTCGGCGTGGGCATTGTTCATGGCGAACAGGCAGAGGCTGGACAAGAGGTACTTGTTCATCGGTGCGGTGGATCACTTCATCAAATGAAAAGCCCACGACTTGTGGTCGTGGGCAGAATGGCAAATTCGAGTTATACAGTAACACTAAAAATTGCCGGCATATAAGCCCCGGCAGTCTATAGAGCTGTCTAAATCGCGCATCTCGCCTGTTTCATGATGAAGTTGAGGCAGATTCAGGTTGGCGACCAAACCGCGACAGCAGCAGTCGATCCAGCAACCACACCACCACCAGCGAAGCCCCCACCAGCGGAAAAATCACCGCCAGCGCGAGCATGATGACCACGCCGGTTTTCCATTTCGGCAGGTCATGCCGCAGCGGTGGCACGCCGAATTTGCCCTGTGGCCGACGCTTCCACCAGATCACCACGCCGCTGACGGCGCTGAGCAGAATCATCAGACAGATCAGCAGCACGACGATCTGATTGAAGGTGCCGAACATCTTGCCTTCGTGGAGCATCACGCCGATTTCGGTGGCGCGGGCAACCGTGCCGTATTGTTCGAAACGCACATCGGCGAGGACTTTGCCGGTGTATTGGTCGACGTGCAGGGTGGCGTCGTTGCGCGGATCGTCGGCGAACACGGCGATGGTGAACACGCCGGTGGCGGTGGTCGGCAGGGTGATGCTGTAACCCGGTTCGACCTTGCGCGCGGTGGCGATGTTTTGCACGTCTTGCAGGCTGATGCTCGGTGCCGCCGGGCCAGCGTTGGCGCCGCCGTGGGCCATGTGTTCGGCGTGGTCGCCGGACATCGGCATCGGCGTGTTTTCCATTGCCCAAGGCACGGTCTGGCGGGTGGCGCTGTTCAGGGTTCGCGCTTCAACATCGGAGGTCGGCACGTTGTCCCACATCGCTGCCGGGAACACGTTCCACACTTGCGCGTATTGCTTGCCCCAGAAACCGGTCCAGGTCATGCCACTGAGCAGCATCACCAGCAGCAATGTCGCGCCCCAGAACCCGGTGACCGCGTGCAGATCCCGCCACAACACACGACCGCGACTGTTCAGCCGTGGCCACAAAATGCCGGCGGCCTGACCGCGCGGCCACCACAGAAACAACCCGGACACCACCAACACCACGCCCCAACCGGCGGCCATTTCGATGAGACGGTCACCGACGGTGCCGATCATCAATTCGCCGTGAATCGCGCGGGCGATGGCTTGCAGGTTTTGCTTGGCATCTTGTTCGCCGAGGATGTCGCCGTGGTACGGATCGACGAACACGTTGAGTTCGTGACCGGCGTTGGTCACCACAAATTGCGCGCTGCGTTCGGCGTTGACCGGCGGCAGGTATTGGGTGACCTGGCCTTGTGGATAAGCGCTTTTTACCCGTTGCAGCAAGTCATCGGCCGGGACGCTGTGATGACCGGTGGGGACGTTGAGCAGGCTGCTGTACATCAATGAATCGAGTTGCGGTTTGAACAGGTAAATCATGCCGGTCAGGGCCAGCATCACCATGAAAGGGGCGACGAAGAGCCCGGCGTAAAAATGCCAACGCCAGGCGAGGTTGTAGAAATTCGGTTTGGGCTGATTCATCACGTGTGCTCCGCTTGGCGAATTTTTTTAGATCAAGAGATCGCAGCCTTCGGCAGCTCCTACAGGGGTACATGCGGGCTGCGATCTTTTGACTTTTCTTGTTAGAAACTCATGTCCACCTTGGTCCAGAGCGTGCGCCCCGGTTCGTTGATGGCTTGCGGGTCGTTGGCCGGGTAGCCGAATCCGGCGTTGCCCGCCAGGTTCAGGTGTTCGGCGTAAGCCTTGCCGAACAGGTTGTCGACGCCGCTGCTGACCTTCCAGTTTTTGTTGATCCGGTAGGCACCGTTGAGTGAGAACACGCCGAAGCCCGAACTCTTGTCGTAATCCTTGCCGACCACGTTGCCCTAGTTCTGGTCGATACGGTTTTGCGCGGCAACCACCCTCCACAGTGCGCCGGCGCTCCAGTTGTCTTTGGTATAGGTCAGACCGAAGCGTGCATCCAGCGGCGGCATTTGCGGCAGGGCCGAACCGTCGCTGCTGTTCTTGCCCCAGGCGTAGGCCAGGGTTGCATCGGTCTTCCAGTTGTCGGTGAGTTGATACGCGGCACCGAGTTCACCGCCCATGATTCGCGCGTCGATGTTCTCGGCGCGCGAGGTGCTCATGCCCATCATTCCCGGGGTGTAATCGAACAGGATGTAATCGCGCACCACGCCGATGTAGCCCGAGGCCCAGGCTTCCAGATCGGCGCTCTTGTAGTTCACGCCGAAATCGAACTGCGTGGTCTTTTCCGGTTTGATCGAATCGAACGCGTTGAGCGAACCGACCGGGCCGCTGCTCGCCGAGAACAGCTCCCAGTAATCCGGAAAGCGCTGCGCGTGACCGAGGCCGGCGTAGAGCGTGGTCGGGCTGTCAGCGAGGTCATGCTCGTAGCGCACGAAGCCGCTGGGCAGGGTGTCGGCGCGGGTGTCGTCGGCGGTCGGATTGGGGCGGGTCATCATTCCCGAGCCGGTGGTTTGCCGATAATCCTTGGCCGCGGCGCGGTCGACGCGGGCGCCGGTGATCAGCCGATCGCGGTCGGCGGCGTACCAGGTCATTTCACTGAACACGCCGTAGTTATGGAAATCGGCGTCCTTGGTGTAGGGCAGATCTTTGTAGGTGTCGACGCCCATTGAACTGCGCTGGCGATGCTCGTTGGTCTGCGCGTCGAGGCCGGTGATCAGTTGAATGTCGGCCCAACGCCAGGTCGCTTTGATCCGCGCACCGAGGGTGCGGCGGTCAACATTGGAGGCCATGGGCCCGGCCATCATGCCGGTGCCGGACGGCGTGCGGAGGGTGTAGTTGTCCATCACATGGTCGGCGTAGTTGTAGTAGACCTGCGCTTCGAGTTTCTCCAGCACGTCGGTGATGTTGGATTTTTCGAAGCGCAGACCGAGGCTTTCACGCAGGAACTGCGAGCCGTCCATGCCGCGTCCGGCGTAGCGTGCTTCGCCGTCGCCCTTGCCGGCGGTGAGTTCGATCAGGGTGTCGGCATCCGGCGTCCAGCCGACCGCGACGTCGCCGTTCCACTTGTCGTAGCGCGAGGCGACGATGTCGTTGTTGCCGTCGCGGTAATCGTCGGAATGCGCGGTGTTGCCGATCACTCGCACATAACCCAACGGGCCACCGGCAGCGGCATCGACAACCTTATCGAAGCGTCCGTGAGAACCGGCCAGAACGCTGGCGTTCACCCGCGTGCCGAGTTCGCCGAAGCTCTCCGGTTCGCGATCAAACAACACTGTGCCCGCCGAGGCGCCCGGGCCATAAAGCACGGTTTGCGGGCCTTTGATCACGGTAAGTTTGTCGTAGGTCTCCGGCGAGATGTACGAGGTCGGCGCATCCATCCGGCCCGGGCAAGCGCCGAGCAGCATGCTGCCGTTGGTGAGGATATTCAGGCGCGAGCCGAACATGCCGCGCAATACCGGATCGCCGTTGGTGCCGCCATTGCGCACCAGCGCAAAACCCGGAATGGTTTTCAGATAATCGCCGCCGTCACTGGCCGGCACTGGTTGGCGTGGATCTTTTGGGTTGGTAACGATGGTCAGCGGTGAGCTCGGCGCGATCGCGGTGATCACCGTTGGACTCAGTTCTTGGTTGTGGCCGATGTGATCATCGGCCAACACCAACGGGGACAGCAGGACGCCGCAAAGGACAGCGCTAGCGTGCCTGAAACGAATCCGCGATTCGTTCAAAGCGAAGGACACCGGGGCGGAACCCGAGCGTGAAACAGCAGCAAACCTGGACATGACAATTTCCATCAAACAGTCGTAAACGACACGGCCGGCAGCCTGAAGCTGTCTTCTCAACCGTGTGCAATCAAAGGTGCGTGTTTACGCTGCGATGGGTGGTGCGCGGCTGCGGGCGCCGGGGAAGAAGGTTTGCCGGGCGTGGCCCAGGCGCGGGGAGGGCGGAGTGAAAGTGTTGAGTGGCGGAATGTTGAAGGCGACGAAATCGCCACCGCCGGTCAGTGCCGGGCAATTGAACAGCAGGCTGCAATAGCCGCATTTTTCCCACAGCACGTGGTGCGAGGATTGTGGCGGGCAGTGTTCGGCGCTAGGTTTCGCGTCGTGTCCGGAGTGATCCATCCCCGGCATGTCCATCGACATGTCCATGCTCATTGGCAGGGAGGTCGAGGCGTGCTGATCCATCGGCATCGACTGAGAAATCAGTGGGCCGATGAAGATCATCAACATGGCGAACAGGGCGATCCAGCTGCCGCGAGTCAGGTGTTCAGTCTGACGGCGTGGCGCGGAGGGCCTGGCGCTCAGCGGGCGCATGGGCGGAATCTGCCGGAAGACTTACTGAGCGTGCGCGTGAGCCTGCGTGGTTTCCGGGGGCTTCTTCTGCACCGAAACTTCGACGGTGACGTCGCCGGCCTTCTCGAAATGCAGCGTCAGCGGGAATTGCTTGCCGTCCGTGAGCAGGCTGCGATCAGTCGGGTTGAGCAGCATCACGTGATAGGCCATCGGCGCAAATATCACGTTGCCGCCAGCAGGGATTTCCACGCTCGGCACCTGCTGCATCTTCATCAGATCGCCCTGCATCACATGCTCATGCAACTGCGCTTGGGGGGCGATCGGCGAGTCGACGCTGAGCAAGCGGTCAGCCGTTTTACCGCCATTGTGAATCACGAAATACGCAGCAACGGTCGGCGCATTCGGCGGCAATTCCTGCGACCACGGGTGGGCGATTTCAATCTCGCCAGCCTTGTATTCGTGGGCATTGGCGAAGCACGCGGGCAGCAACAGCGCAGCGATGACGATGAATTTGTTCAACATGGCGGTTCTCCAGAACGATTTGAAACGCAGGTCAATTGCGAGAACAAATCAAACCAGAGGAGAGGCGCGGGGATTGAGGCTCGGCCATTGCTGGCGCGGGGTCGGGGTTTGCAGTGAGAGCGGCGCGACGCTGTGATTGCTTTCATAGCGGGCGAAATACAGCTGCGGCGAATGGCCCGGCAACGCCACCAATGGCGCAGAACCCGAGCAACACCAGCAATGCTGCATGTTGGAATGCGTGTCGTTGGCCGGCGCCTTCTGCTCGGGGGAACCGATGTTGATCGCGACCATCTTCGTCCCGCTGCCGGTGCAGAAACTGCTCCACAGCAACTGTTCGGCCGGTGAATTGGCCGCCTGCGCCATCGCCCCCGTCATCGGCATGGCGAGCATGTTGAACAGCACTGCAAAGCAGGCGATCCAGGCAAATGCTAGCCGTTGTCGGTTCATGGGAGAGATCCATTGGGTGGGCGATCAGGCGCGGGCTATTTAGCCTGATCAGGGCCGATAAGTAAAAAAGCGTCGTGCGGTTTGGTGTCGCAGCGTTTTTCAAAGAGTGTAGCGGTTGCGAATCGCGACGCCAGCAAGGCCGCCTTCGCGAGCAAGCCCGCTCCCACAGTGATTGATGGCGTACGCAGAAAATGCGAACGCTGCGAACCCTGTGGGAGCGGGCTTGCCCGCGAAGGCGTCCTCAAGGTTTCTAACCTTTCAAACCAGGCCTTCAGTCGTGAGGGCCGCGAGGACTTCAGACGCAGACCCAAACTCCCTATCAACCCCCGGCAACACCGGCCGCTTCAACACCAGCACCGGCACTCCACGCTCGCGTGCCACTTCCAGTTTCGGCTCGGTCGCAGTGCTGCCGCTGTTTTTGCTGATCAGCACATCGATCTGCCGGCGTTCGAACAAGGCGCGTTCATCGTCGATCAGAAACGGCCCGCGCGCGCCGATGACTTCGCAGCGTTCGTTACCGGGATAAACGTCGAGGGCGCGCAGCGTCCAGAATTGCTCAGCGGGGATTTCGTCGAGGTGCTGCAACGGTTCTCGGCCAAGGGTAAACAGCGGACGACGGAATGGTTTGAGGGCATTGATCAGCTCCGCCCAGTCGCTGACTTCGCGCCAGTCATCGCCCGCTTGCGGCTGCCACGCCGGGCGGCGCAGGGCCCAGCACGGGATGCCGGTCAGATGCGCGGCGGTGGCGGCGTTTTGGCTGATTTGTGCGGCGTAGGGGTGCGTGGCGTCGAGCAGCAGGTCGATGCCTTCGGCGCGAATGAACTGCGCCAGACCTTCGGCACCGCCATAACCGCCGACGCGCACCTGACAGGTCAGATCGGTCGGCACACGGCCGACACCGGCGAGGCTGTAAATGTGCCCCGGCCCCAGCGTGCGTGCGATCGCGAGCGCTTCGGTGACGCCGCCGAGCAACAGGATTCGTTTACGCATCGAAGGGTTTAACCAGATCAAGCAGCGTGATCGGCAACGCTTGTCGCCACGTATCAAACTCGCCCAGCGGCTGCGCCTGCGCGACATGAATGCGCGTCAGCTCACCGCCGAAACGTTCGCGCCAGCTCATCAGGGTGACTTCACTTTGCAGGGTCACGGCGTTGGCCACCAGACGCCCGCCGGGTTTGAGCCGTTCCCAGCACGTTTCAAGCACGCCCTCACGGGTGACGCCGCCGCCGATGAAAATCGCATCCGGGCGCTCCAGACCTTGCAGCGCTTGGGGCGCCTTGCCGCGAATCAACTGCAAACCGGGCACGCCCAACGCATCTCGGTTGAGCTCGATCAATTGCTGACGACCGTCATCGGCTTCGATGGCCAGCGCGCGACAGCTCGGATGTGCGCGCATCCATTCGATGCCGATCGAGCCGCTGCCGGCGCCGACGTCCCAAAGCAATTCACCGGGCGTCGGGGCGAGGCGGGCGAGGGTGATGGCACGCACGTCGCGTTTGGTCAGTTGGCCGTCATGTTTGAACGCCGAGTCCGGCAGGCCGGCAAGGCGCGACAAGCGTGGCGTGTTGGCGTCGGCGAGGCATTCGATGGCGATCACGTTGAGGTCGGCAGTCGAGGCAAGGTTCCAGTCGTGGGCGCTGGCGTCGATCCGTTGCTCGGCATCGCCACCCAAGTGTTCGAACACGCTCATGCGACTCGAACCAAAGCCGCGTTCACGCAGCAATTGCGCAACCGCCGCCGGGCTCTGTCCGTCATTGCTCAACAGCAGCAACCGCACGCCGCTGAACAACTGCGCATTGAGCGCTGCCAGTGGCCGCGCCACCAACGACACGATGCTCACTTCCTGCAACGGCCAGCCCAGCCTTGCCGCTGCCAGTGAGCAAGAAGAGGGCGCGGGAAAAATCAGCATTTCATCACTCGGCACCTGCCGCGCGAGACTGGCGCCGACGCCGTAGAACATCGGATCACCGCTGGCCAGCACACAGACCGCTTCGCCGCGCTGCTCAAGCACCGGCGCGAGAGAAAACGGGCTCGGCCACAACTGGCGTTCGCCGCGAATGCACACCGGCAGCAAATCCAGCTGACGCTGGCCACCGATAATCCGCGAGGCGTTCATCAGGGCGCGCCGGGCATTTTTGCCCAGGCCTTTGAAGCCGTCTTCACCGATTCCCACTACGGTCAGCCAGGGTGACATCTATATTCCTCTAAACATGCCGTTCCGACGGGCAGTCTTTTCATGCCGCCGGACAAAGCAGGCATAATACCGCGCCTTCGCCCGCGAAGCGCCTTTCCCACGTAGCCGGTCTGCCCCTTGAACGAACGCCCGATGTCCACTGCCATACGCCCCTCGGCTTGTCCGGGGTTGCTGCGTATCGTCCAGGCGCTGGACGGAGGGATCTGTCGGATCAAACTCAACGGTGGCTCGATCAGTGCCGATCAGGCAGATGCGGTGGCGAATGCGGCGCAACAGTTCGCCAGCGGGGCGATCGAGGCGACCAACCGGGCCAATCTGCAGATTCGCGGGATCGGCGCGCAGTCCTCTGCATTGATCGACAGCCTGTTGGCTGCCGGCCTCGGCCCGCGATCCGCCGCCGGCGACGACGTGCGCAACCTGATGCTCAGCCCGGCTGCCGGGATCGACCAGCAGATGCAATTCGACACTCGTCCGCTCGCCGAACAGATCCTCGACACCCTGCAAAACCATCCGCGCTTTTATGAATTGAGCGCCAAGTTCGCCGTGCAACTGGACGGCGCTGAAGCCTTGGCGATGCTCGAACATCCGCATGATCTGTGGTTGTCGGCCTTCAAAAAGGACGGCGAAACATTGCTGGCATTCGGTCTGGCGGGTTGCCCGACGGATCGTGCGCTTGGTGCGGTGGCACTGGACAACGGCCATGCGCTGGTGGTCGCGGTGCTTGAATTGTTCCTTGATCTGGCGCGCCCTGAGCAAACGCGGATGCGCCATTTGCTGAGTGAAATGACGCCAGCGCAGTTTCTCGAAAAACTCGATCAGCGCTTGAACCTGCTGGCCGCTAGCGATTGGGAGCGTTTGCCAGCAGCGGACAATCTGCACATCGGCGTTCATCCGCAAAATACCTCGGATTTGGTGTACATCGGCGCCGTACCAGCGCTCGGTCGTCTCGATCCGACAATGCTGCGCGGTGTTGCACAACTGGCTCGCCAGTTCGGCAACGGCCACCTGCGTTTCACCCCGTGGCAAAGCCTGTTGCTGCCCGACGTCAAAATCACTGACGCCGCCGAGGTGCTGCAAGGCCTCAAGCAACTCAACCTGCTGACCGAGCCGAGTCAACCGCTCTCGCGCCTGATTGCCTGCACCGGTTCCAACGGCTGCGGCAAAGGCCTCGCTGACACCAAACAGGACGCCCGCCATCTGGCGACATTGCTGCCCTCGGCGCTCAGCGTGCATCTGTCCGGATGCTCGCGTTCCTGCGCCGCCGCGCACCGTGCGCCGGTGACGTTGCTGGCGGTCAGCCCCGGTCATTACGACCTCTATTTTCGCGATGCGACGCTGCCGGGTTTCGGCGCGTTGCACGCACGCAATCTTACTATTGAAGCGGCCGCGACCCTGCTCGACGCCCGCTCCCGGAGCCCCCTTGATGCTTGATTACATTCGCGACGGTCAGGAGATCTATCGCAACTCCTTCGCGATCATTCGCAGCGAAGCCAACCTCGCGCGAATCCCGGCCGATCTGGAAAAACTCGCGGTGCGGGTGATTCACGCCTGCGGCATGGTCGAGGCCATCGACGGTCTGCAGTTTTCCGAAGGCGCGGGCAAGGCCGGGCGCGAGGCGCTGGCCGCCGGTGCGCCGATTCTGTGTGATGCGCGGATGGTCTCCGAAGGCGTGACCCGCGCGCGCCTGCCGGCCAACAACGAAGTGATCTGCACCTTGCGCGACGACAGCGTGCCGGAGCTGGCGCGCGAGCTGGGCAACACTCGTTCCGCCGCTGCGCTGGAACTGTGGCGTCCGCACCTTGAAGGCAGTGTTGTGGTGATCGGCAACGCGCCGACTGCGCTGTTCTATCTGCTGGAAATGCTCGATGCCGGCGCACCAAAACCGGCGCTGATTCTGGGCTTCCCGGTCGGCTTCGTCGGCGCTGCCGAATCGAAAGCGGCACTGGCCGCCGACAGCCGTGGCGTGCCGTTCGTGATCATGCAAGGCCGCCTCGGTGGCAGCGCCATGGCCGCCGCCGCCGTCAATGCCCTCGCCACGGAGATCGAATGATGCAGGCTAAAGGACGTTTGATTGGCCTGGGCGTCGGCCCCGGTGATCCGGAACTGATTACCGTCAAGGCGCTGCGCTTGCTGCGCGAATCGCCAGTGGTCGCGTACTTTGTCGCCAAGGGCAAAAAGGGCAACGCGTTCGGCATCATCGAAGCGCACCTGCAAGAAGCGCAGAACCTGCTGCCGCTGGTGTATCCGGTGACTACCGAAGCATTGCCGGCGCCGCTTTCTTACGAACAAGTCATCAGCGACTTCTACGATGAAGCCGCCGAAACCGTCGCCGCGCATCTCGATGCCGGTCGCGATGTCGCGGTGATTTGCGAAGGTGATCCGTTCTTCTACGGCTCCTATATGTACCTGCACGATCGCCTCGCCACGCGCTATGAAGCGCAAGTGGTGCCGGGCGTTTGCTCGATGCTCGGTGGCGCTTCGGTGCTGGGCGCGCCGTTGGTGTATCGCAATCAAAGCCTGTCGGTGCTCTCCGGCGTGTTGCCCCATGAAGAATTGAAGCGACGTCTGGCCGATGCTGATGCCGCCGTGATCATGAAGCTTGGGCGCAACTTCCCGAAAGTGCGTCAGGTACTGGAAGAACTCGGTCTGGCCGAGCGTGCGTTGTACGTTGAGCGCGCGACCATGGCCAATCAGAAGATCGTGCCGATGGATCAGGTCGAGCCGATGTCCTCGCCGTACTTCTCGCTGATCATCGTGCCGGGCGAACGGTGGCAGGGCTGATGACTCACTCCACACCCGCGATCATCATTCTCGGTCAGGCCAGCCTGGCCACGGCCCGTCGCATTCAGCAGGTCTATCCGGCGGCGCAGATCCACGGCCTCGCCGGGCGCGTTGAAGGCGCCGATTGCAGCTATCAGGAATTCGGCGCGACCTTGCGCGATCTGTATCAGCACAACACGCCGATCATTGCCCTGTGTGCGGCGGGCATTGTCATCCGTACACTGGCGCCGCTGTTGCTGGAGAAGGGCGCCGAACCTGCCGTGCTCGCGGTGGCTGAAGATGGCAGCGCGGTGGTGCCGCTGCTCGGCGGCCTCGGCGGGGTGAACGTCATGGCGCGGGAAATCGCTGCCGGGCTGCAAGTGACGGCGGCAATCACCACCAGTGGCGAATTGCGCTTTGGCACTTGCCTGCTCAATCCACCCAGCGGTTATGCGCTCGCCGATCTGGAACTGGGCAAGCGTTTTGTCTCCGACCTGCTAGCCGGGCACAGCGTGCGTATTGAAGGCGAGGCGCCGTGGCTGGATCAGGCGCAACTGCCGGAAGATCCGCAGGCGCAGCGTTCGATTCATGTAAGCAGTGCTGAGCGTGAAGCCAGTGCCAACGAATTACTGATTTATCCGCGCAGTGTGGCGGTGGCGGTCACTGCCGACGTTGCCGATCTACCGAGCGCCGTTCGCAAAGCATTGCAGCAAGCAAAAATTGCGCTGCAGTCGCTGGCGTGTCTGGTCGCCGCTGACAGTGAAATGGCTTCGGCGAACTTGCGTGATGCAGCGCTTGAACTGGGCGTGCCGTTGCGATTTGTCGCGGCGCAAACTGATCTCGAAGCATTGGCACTTAATGCCGTACCTTCAGCGAGCATTGTGACCGCAAACAACCTTGCCATCGCGATTGCCGAGCAGCCGCTGGACGTTGCTCATGTCGGCCGCCCACGCGGTCGTCTCGCCGTCATCGGTCTTGGCCCCGGCGCTGCCGAACTGATGGTTCCCGCCGTCAAAGCCGAACTGGCGCGTTGTACCGATGTGCTCGGCTACGAAACCTATGTGCGCATGGCCGGCCCGTTCCGCGACGATCAAGTGCAGCATTGCACCGACAACCGCGAAGAAATGCAGCGCGCGCGTCATGCTTTCCGGCTGGCAGCTGAAGGTCGTTCGGTGATCGTCGTTTCTTCGGGCGATCCCGGCGTGTTCGCCATGGCAGCGGCGGTGCTCGAAGCGCTGCACGAGTCGGATGATCCCGCCTGGCACAGCGTCGATCTGGAAATTCTTCCCGGCGTTTCCGCTTCGCTGGCCACCGCCGCACAGGCCGGTGCGCCGCTGGGGCACGACTTCTGCGTGATGTCGCTGTCGGACAACCTCAAACCATGGTCGATCATTGAGAAACGGCTGGATCTTGCGGCCGAAGCGGATCTGGCGCTGGCGTTCTACAACCCTATTTCCAAGGCGCGGCCATGGCAGTTGGGGCGAGCGCTGGAAATCGTCGCACAACATCGCACGTCAGAAACGCCAGTGGTGTTGGGGCGGGACATTGGCCGACCGGGGCAGACACTGCGCACCACCACATTGGGCGCGCTGACACCGGATCAGGTGGACATGCGCACGATGGTGCTGATCGGTTCGTCCACCACGTGCACCTTTCCTCGCGCAACTGGGGGTGATTGGGTTTACACGCCGCGCTGGTATGGCGAGAAGCCCGTCCCCTGAACCTCCGCGAAACAGTAACTTTAAAGGCCCGTCAACAGTCATGTTTGCGGGTCTTTTTTATGCCTTAAGAAAACATCAAGTTAAACATGGCTTGTGTAGGCTGTGTGTGGGCGTGGTTTATTGTAACTAGGCCGCTGTCCCGGTGTGCTGCTTTAAACTGATTAAAGGATGTTGGATAAATGGAATTTAATTGCGGCGTGGTTCCCGCGCTTGAACAACGTATCGATTTTGTGGAAAAAGCTGAGTTAACACTAAGAGGCAAACCTGCCAGATTCAGGAGCCTATCAAGTGCAGGTGCTGCGAGGGCCTCGGAAAAAGAAGGACAGGATGCGATATTGATCAATAACACGCTTTTGAGTTGTATGGAGGGTCTGAGTCGGGCGGAAAAAAAAGAAATAAAGAACAGTGTGCGGTTTGCTGAACTGTTGAGTGATGAATTTAAAAATGAGTCAACTGATCTTGCCGGATGGCTGCAACTTTACTCTCGGGCGCTGAATCATGTGGGGTGGTACACCGATAGGAACCCGGGTGAGCGGGTTTATCGTGAGTTTTCCACTGACGCTTCGCAGAAAATAATGACCACGGTAAAGGAGTTGGGGGGAGATTTGATGTCAGGCCATTGTCAGGCCGCTTTTTCAGCATTGAAAGGCAATTCATCGAATCTTTCCTATTACGCCAGAGCGAGTCAGCACGGAAGTTTGTTTCAGATCATGCCATCGGGCCGCGATGAAAAAGGAAAACTGACGCTGGTATTGAACCACGCGCGCTTGAGTGCGCAGCGTCGGATCGATGGATTTCTTTTCTTCAAGTGGGAGACTGAAGCGGCGGTGTTGCGTCACAACTACATCAGTTTTTATTTGGATCGAGAAGCCTACGCGCAAACCAGAAAAAAGGTTGAAGCGTTAATTGAAAGTAGCGATATGGAAGAAATAGAACTCAGGTTGTGATGATTTATTTTCCGTAATGTATTGTGGTTTTTTCAAGGTTGTAAATAACAGATTGGATGTTTAACTTTGTGCTCGAGCCGGAGTGGCTCATTTGATAAATAATAAGGAAATTAGAGTATGAACAATATTGTGACTGCTGACATGACCGAAGTTGAATCCCAGGCCTTCATTGATACAGCGCTGGAGAAAACGTTGCCGGTACTCGCTCAGATTACCAAGGGCCGTCGTGTCAGCCACCTGGCTGATCTGCCAATTGATATCGAAAAATTGAACGCCGCGATTCTCAATTCGACCATGCTGGTTTTTCCCCCAGGCATGAAGCGTCGGAATCGCAACATTGTGAAGCGCACTTACTTGTTCGCCGACGTGACCGCTCAGATCGCCTTTCCAGATGACAAGGATCGTGTTCAACGCTGGGAACACATGCTCAAGGGCATGAAGGCAATGGGCTGGACGTCGTTCAGCAAGGCACACATCAACTATGAGGAGACGTCGAGCGGGCTGACCATGTCCAATCTCGTTCTGGATATCGTCCAGGCGGTTATCGGTGGCGTTACCGGTGGTGTGGGCGTTGCCCTTAAAGCAGGTGCCGAGGCGGCCCTTGCTGGCCTGAAGGGTAATAAAGAGGCGTTGGCGCTATATGAAAGCAATGGCAAGAAAGGCGATGGCGCCAACTTCGGTGTAGGTTCCATCGCTCAGGATGAAGAAGGCGATGTTTATTTAGCTCTGGGCGGCGTTTCCTACTTCGCTTCGTCCGGCAACACCAAGATTGTCTTCTTCGATAAAACCCAATCGTCCGGCACGATCTACCAATCGAAAGCGGCCTTCACGATCTACGAAGACGATTACACACCAAAAAAAGAGGCGGCAGCAGACGCGTTCTATGAAGCGCTGGATGCCGCAGCGGAATTGGAATTCGGCATCTGAATCTTTAAAAACCGGGCGCACTGCGCCTGGTTTTTTTTTGGAGTGAACGGAATGAATGGTTTGGGTTATGTCAGTGCGGGGAGTCCCTTGGTTTTCGAGGCGTCGGTGCCCGAGCAGATGCGCGAGGACATCCTGTTGTCCACGCTCTATCTGCAATTGACTTCAAATAAGAAATACCCGGAGTTCAAGGACTTCAGTGCCTGGAATATCCGCTATGCAGAGGCCATGAGGTACCTTCATTACAATGTAGCGGGGCGTGTCAGAATCACTTTTTCCTCCTCCTCGCCAAGCAAAACCGTCAAGCTTGAAACCATCATCCGCGAAGGGTTGGCTCCCTTGTTGTTGCCGGACGAGCATGGATACCTGGAGGTGCTGCTGCAGCAATTATCGGATCTGCAGCGCGAGAGTAAAGGAATGAAGTTGCTGGGGCGCCATGCTGTAGAGGTGGCAGAAGATACGCTCAATGGTGAGACCGTTCACCGTGTGAGAGTGCATGCCGGTGTGGTGGATAACACGGCAACAGTGAAGATGGTGACGATCAACTTTGCGACTCAAGAACCTGTGCAGGCAAACTTTTTCACGCAGCATTTTATGCTGAGCAACATCATTGGCGGCGTAGAGATGGAATACTTCTCTGCGCAACTGGACGAGGATTACGCCGAGTTAAAAAGGCAGTCCGTGTTCAAGGCGCTTGAAGGGCGTTATTCAGAAGAGGTCGAAAGGCTTTTTTGAGCAGGCAGTAATGCTCTGTCGACGCTAAACCTCTACGACACCAGATAGCCTTTCACCCCTGTAAAGATGATCTGCGCGGCCAGTGCGCAGACGAACAATCCCATCAAACGGCTGACAATCTGCAAGCCCTGATCACCGAGAATTCGCTCGATGCGGTTCGACAGATAAAGCACCACGCCAACCGTGAAGCTGGCCAGAATGATGCTGAGAATCGCCGTGAGTTTGTCGTCCCAGTGCGGCTGACTCACGCCCATGACCAGCAGGGCACCGATGGTGCCGGGGCCGACGGTGATCGGAATGGTCAGCGGCACGATGGTCACGTCCTGTTGGACATTATCGGCCTGCACCGCCGATTTACCCTGCGCCATGCCCAGTGCCGAGATAAACAGCACGCTGCCGGCGCCGATGCGGAACGCATCCACGGTAATGCCGAAGACATCGAAAATCACTCGCCCGAACAGGTACAGCAAGACGCTGGAGATCAGCGTGGCGGCGGCGACTTTCCAGGCCAGGCGCCGTTGTTCCTTGCGCGAGTAGCCACGGGTCAGAGTAATAAAGCACGACAACACGAAGAACGGGCTGTAAAGCACCAGCATCTTCAGGTAAACGCTGAACAACACGTGGAGCATGGTGCTGGCTCACTGGCGAGGGTAGTCGTGGGGGAGTCTAACAGGCGTTACGACGGTTGGGTTGTCGCGCGATTCTGCTGATCACGCTCAGCCACCCAATGCTCGATCAACTCGCGCAACTGCGACAATTCCACCGGTTTGGACATGTGCCCGTCCATGCCGGCCTGACGCGCGCGCTCTTTGTGTTCGGCAAGAATGTGCGCGGTCAGGGCAACGATTGGCGTGCGGATGCGCTGGTTGCTGACTTCCCAGGCGCGTAATTGTTGCGTCGCCGAGAAACCATCGAGAATCGGCATTTCGCAGTCCATCAACACCAGATCGTAACGCTGCGCCTTCATCGCTTGCAGGGCTTCTTCGCCGTTGCTGGCAGTGTCCGGTTGCAGGTTGAGTTTGCCGAGCATGCCGCGAATTACTTTGGTCGAAATCGTGTTGTCTTCGGCGACGAGGATGCGGAAATCGCTCGGCACTTTCGCTGCCGTGGCGGCGGTGACCACTTGCGGCTGGAACACCACCTGACCTTTGTTGCGCTGGTTGAGTTCGTCCGCCAGCGTGGTCTTGAGGGTGTAGCCGGCCACCGGTTTGGCCAGAATGCGTTTGATCCCCGAGTTGCGCGCAATGATCTTGCTCGGCGCGTTGCTGATGCCGGTGAGCATGATCAGCAGAATGTCATGGTTGAGGCTCGGGTCTTCCTTGATCTTCGCCGCAAGCTGCATACCGGTCATGCCGGGCATGTTCTGATCGAGCAACACCACATCGAAATAATCGCGCAGATGCGCTTTGGTGCGCAGCAGGGCCAGCGCTTCCTTGCCCGACGGCACGGCGCTGACATTCAAGCCCCAGGCGCTGCATTGCTGCACCAGCACTTTGCGGCAGGTGTCGTTGTCGTCGACCACCAGTACGCGCGCGCCTTGCAGCGGACTGTCGAGATCGGAGGTCGGGTGTTCGAGACGATCCGGATCCAGCGGCAGGGTCAGCCACAACGTGCTGCCCTGCGTGGCGCCGCTCTTGATGCCGAATTCACCCTGCATCAAACGAATCAGTTGCCGCGCGATGACCAGCCCGAGATTGCCGCCCAGACGATTCGCCGAGAGGAAATGCTTGCTGTGCAGTTCGGCGTGCATCAGCGCATCGCGTTCTTCCTGCTCCATCGGCGCGCCGCTGTCCTGCACGGCGATGCGCAGACGCGGTTTGGTGCTGCGCTCGTCGAGGGCGACGACGATCAGCACTTCGCCTTCTTCGGTTTTCTTCAGGGCGTTTTCCAGCAGGCTGAGCAAGGTCTGGCGCAGGCGGGTCGGATCGCCGCTGATGACGCGCGGGACTTGCGGCTGGATGAAACTGATCAGCTCGACATTCTGCTGTTCGGCTTTTGCGCGGTAGATGCTCAGGCAATCGTCGATCAACGCATTGAGGTCGAACTGCACATCGTCCAGTTCGATCTGCCCCGACTCGAGTTTGGAGATGTCGAGAATCTCGTTGATCAACGTCAGCAGTTCGTTGCCAGCGCTGTGGATGGTCTGCACGTAGTCACGTTGCTTGACCGACAGCGGCGTGCCGAGCAGCAGTTCAGTCATGCCCAGCACACCGTTCATTGGCGTGCGGATTTCGTGGCTGATCTTGGCGAGGAATTCGGCTTTGGCGTTGATCTCGGCGTTGCTCGCGGCGAGGTCGCGGCTGACGCTGAAACGGCTTTCGGTGATGCTGCGCTGACGTTCGCCGAGGGCGATGCTCATCAACAGACCGCTGACGCAGATGAACGCCATCAGCGTCATGATCAAGCCTTGCGGCGACACCAGTGTCAGCCCCAGCAGCGCCGGCAAAATAATCAGCGTGCCGATGTTGAACACCACCATCGCCGCCACGAACAGGCGCGCCGGGCGATAACCTTTTTGCCAGTGATAAACGCCGACGAACAACATGCTCAGACCGGCGAGTGCCACCAATGCGTAGGTGATGATGTTCAGCGGCAGTGTATTGACGAACAACAGCAGCAGGCTGCAGATGACAATGAACAGGATGTCGGCCATCAGCAGCTTGTTCAGCGGGTGCGGGCCGAGCGGGCCGAAGAAGCGATAAGCAAACATCAAACCGGCGGGGGCGGTCAGCAGCAGCGCCAGATAAGCGCCCGGTGTCTGGATCGCGTGCCAGTTCGGCAGCCAGGGCCCGAGCAGATTGAGCAAGAGCAACAGGCTCAGGCCCAGCAGGCCTTCGCAAACTGCCAGCCACAAGCTGCTGCGTGAACGCGAATAGCTGTAACGCACCACGTTATGCAGCAGGAGCATGGCGAGGCAGCCGAACAGCAAACCGAAAATCAGCGAATGGTTTTGATTGGCCGCGCTCATCACGGCCGATTGCAGGGTGATGTGCGGACGCAATTGATGGTCGGAGACCATCCGCAAATAAACGTCGAGGGGTTTGTCGCTTTGCGGCAGGGCGAGCATGAAGTCGCTGCTGGGCAACGGTCGTTCGGCCTGCGGTTGCTCGGTGCCGGTGTTGCGTTGCTCGATCAACTGGTCGCCGTCGAGCACGTACAGATTGAGCTGCGACAGGTCGGGGGCAAAGATGCGCAGCACTTGTTCGTGCTTGCCCGGCGCCAGCCTGAAGCGCAGCCACAGTGCACCATCGGGCTCGGACGCGGTGAGGCGCTCAAGGTCGATGGGGCTGAATTGATTGGTATAGCGAGCGGAGCGGATGTCGCTCAGTTGCAGATTGCCCTGATCGTCGAGCAATACCGACCAGCCACTGCCTTGTGCGGCCTGGGCCGGAAGCATGCAGAGCAAGGTCAGCATCGTGACGGTGAAGCTTATGGCAATCCTGAGCCAGCGCACGGCGAAATCCCTTCGTAGGTTGATGCCAGAATATAACGATGCGCCGCGGCGGAACAGCCCGGCGAGGAACGGTATCCCTCGCCGGACTTGATGAACAGCTTATTCCTGAATTTCGCCACGTTCACGGGCAATGGCGCGGTAGCCAATGTCCTTGCGGTAGAAGCTGCCTTCCCAGTCGATGGTTGCTGCCAGCTTGTACGCTTGCTGCTGCGCTTCACCGACGCTTGCGCCCATTGCGGTGGCGCAGAGTACGCGACCACCGGCGGTGACAACCTGGCCATCCTTCAGCGCAGTACCGGCGTGGAAGACTTTGCCTTCCAGCTTCGCCGCTGCGTCGAGACCGTTGATCGCCGCGCCCTTGGCGTAGTCGCCCGGGTAGCCGCCAGCGGCCAGCACGATGCCGACGCTCGGGCGTGGATCCCACTGTGCTTCAACCTTGTCCAGCGCTTGCGCCAGAGCGGCTTCGACCAACAGCACCAGGCTCGATTGCAGGCGCAGCATCACCGGTTGGGTTTCCGGGTCGCCGAAGCGGCAGTTGAACTCGATGACTTTCGGGTTACCGGCCTTGTCGATCATCAGACCGGCATAAAGGAAACCGGTGTAGACGTTGCCTTCTTCGGCCATGCCGCGCACGGTCGGCCAGATCACCAGATCCATCACGCGCTTGTGCACGTCGGCAGTGACCACCGGGGCAGGGGAGTAAGCACCCATGCCGCCCGTGTTCGGGCCGCTGTCGCCGTCGCCCACACGTTTGTGATCCTGGCTGGTGGCCATCGGCAGCACGTTTTTGCCGTCGACCATGACGATGAACGACGCTTCTTCGCCGTCGAGGAATTCTTCGATCACCACGCGCGAACCGGCGTCACCGAAAGCGTTGCCAGCGAGCATGTCGCGCACGGCGTCTTCGGCTTCGGCCAGGGTCATGGCGACGATCACGCCTTTACCGGCGGCCAGGCCATCGGCCTTGATCACGATCGGTGCGCCTTTTTCACGCAGATAAGCCAGGGCCGGCTCAATCTCGGTGAAATTCTGGTAGTCGGCCGTCGGGATCTTGTGACGGGCGAGGAAGTCTTTGGTGAAGGCTTTCGAGCCTTCCAGCTGTGCAGCGCCGGCAGTCGGGCCGAAGCAATCCAGACCACGGGCGCGGAACAGGTCAACGACGCCAGCCACCAGCGGCACTTCCGGGCCGACGATAGTCAGCGAAACGTTTTTCTCGGCGAAGTCGGCCAGTTGCTCAAGGGCCAGCACGTCGATGGCGACGTTTTCGCACTTGGCTTCAATGGCGGTGCCAGCGTTGCCCGGTGCAACAAAAACCTTCTGCACGCGCGGATCCTGAGCCACTTTCCAGGCCAGAGCGTGTTCACGGCCACCGCTGCCAATGATCAAAACATTCATTTCAAAAACCTCAAAAAACTGTGGGGCGCTACCAGACCTCAGCATTCAAACCCTGTAGGAGCTGCCGCAGGCTGCGATCTTTTGATGTTGCTCTTTTAAAAGACAAGATCAAAAGATCGCAGCCTGCGGCAGCTCCTACATGACTCCAGCATGCAGAGGGAGCGAAAAATCAGTGACGGAAGTGGCGCATGCCGGTGAACACCATGGCGATGCCGGCTTCGTCAGCGGCGGCAATCACTTCAGCGTCACGCATCGAGCCACCCGGCTGGATCACCGCAGTGATACCGACCTTGGCTGCGTTATCCAGACCGTCGCGGAACGGGAAGAACGCGTCCGAGGCCATCACCGAACCGGCGACTTGCAGACCGGCGTGCTCAGCCTTGATCGCAGCGATACGCGCCGAGTTTACGCGGCTCATCTGGCCCGCGCCGACACCGATGGTCTGACGGTTCTTGGCGTAGACGATGGCGTTGGACTTAACGTACTTGGCAACTTTCCAGGCGAAGATCAGGTCGTGGATTTCCTGCTCGGTCGGCGCACGTTTGGTCACGACTTTCAGGTCATCGGCGCTGATCATGCCGATGTCGCGGCTCTGTACCAGCAGGCCGCCGTTGACGCGCTTGTAGTCCCACGCTGCAGCGCGGTCAGCCGACCACTCGCCGCAGGCCAGCAGGCGCACGTTAGCTTTCGCCGCAACAATCGCGCGGGCTTCTTCGCTGACGCTTGGGGCGATGATCACTTCAACGAACTGACGCTCGACGATCGCCTTGGCGGTCTCGGCATCCAGTTCACGGTTGAAGGCGATGATGCCGCCGAACGCCGACTCGGTGTCGGTGGCGTAAGCCAGTTCGTAGGCCTGACGAATGCCGCCTTCAGCGTCCGGGCTGACGGCCACGCCGCACGGATTGGCGTGCTTGACGATGACGCAGGCTGGCTTGACGAAGCTCTTCACGCATTCCAGCGCGGCGTCGGTGTCGGCCACGTTGTTGTACGAGAGTTCTTTGCCTTGCAGTTGGGTCGCAGTGGCGATGCCGACCTCAGCCGGTTTGGCTTCAACGTAGAACGCCGCGCTCTGGTGCGGGTTCTCGCCGTAGCGCATTTCCTGGGCCTTGATGAACTGGCTGTTGAAGGTGCGCGGGAATTCGCTGCGGCCTTCGGTGCTCAGGGTTTCAGCCGCTTGATTCACGGTGCCCATGTAGTTGGCGATCATGCCGTCGTAGGCAGCGGTGTGTTCGAAGGCCTTGAGCATCAGATCGAAGCGCTGAGCGTAGGTCAGGCCACCGGCCTTGAGGCCTTCCAGCACGCTGGCGTAATCGCCGGCATTCACCACGATCGCGACGTCTTTGTGATTTTTCGCTGCCGAACGCACCATGGTCGGGCCGCCGATATCGATGTTTTCGATCGCGGTCGGCAGGTCGCAACCTGGCTTGCTGATGGTGGCTTCGAACGGGTAGAGGTTAACGGCAACCAGATCGATCGGCTTGATGCCGTGCTCGTTCATGATCGCGTCATCGATACCGCGACGACCGAGGATGCCGCCGTGGATTTTCGGGTGCAGGGTTTTCACCCGACCGTCCATCATCTCGGCGAAACCGGTGTAATCCGCGACTTCCACTGCGGCAACACCGTTGTCGCGCAGCAGCTTGAACGTTCCGCCGGTGGAGAGGATCTCGACGCCCAGAGCTTCAAGCTCCTTGGCGAATTCGAGGATCCCGGTCTTGTCGGAAACGCTGATCAAGGCGCGGCGGATCGGCAGGCGGGTAGTCTGGTCGGTCATCTCAATTTCCATCAAAAGCAAAGGAAGTCAGCAAAAAAGGCGACCGTTTTTTACGCGGGCGCCTTTCTGGTTTGATTGAATGCTTACAGCAGATCGTACTGCTTGAGTCTCTTGCGCAGCGTGCCTCGGTTGAGACCGAGCAGCTCGCTGGCCTTGGTCTGGTTGCCCTTGACGTAGTTCATCACGCTTTCG